>Ga0181520_10000035_pt1 | contig 241227 bp, 180 predicted proteins | sample PEATcosm2014_Bin_29_FD_132451 | JGI IMG/M metagenome (GOLD analysis project Ga0181520, IMG submission 132451) | Peatland microbial communities from MTU Mesocosm Facility, Houghton, MI, USA - PEATcosm2014_Bin02_30_metaG | ecosystem: Environmental > Terrestrial > Soil > Wetlands > Peat | place...
CAGAAGGGACAGATTGTGGTTTCGCAGCGCGGGCGCGCCTACCCCGACCAGGTCTACCGCGCGACCCACAGCGAGGAAGGGAAGGACAAATACCCCATCGGGGTGCTGGTGAATCGCAACACGGCGTCGGCGGCAGAGATCGTCTCCGGTGCGCTGCAGGGCCATGATCGCGCGCTGATTGTGGGCGAGACCACGTTCGGCAAGGGCCTGGTGCAGACCGTCTTCCAGATCTCCGAGAACACCGGCCTGGCGCTGACCACCTATCACTACTACACGCCCTCAGGACGATTGATCCAGCGCTCGTATGACGGCGTGTCGCTGTACGACTACTACTATGTCCGGGACGACGCCAAGAAGGCAGACAAGTCAAACCTCGAGGTGAAGCTGACCGACTCCGGCCGCACGGTGTACGGTGGCGGCGGCATTACGCCGGACGAGAAGATCGACGTTCCCGAGCTGAATCACTTCCAGATTTCCCTGCTGCAGCACTACGTATTCAGTCCCAGCGTGTCAGGACCCACAGCCTCCGGCGTTGGCAACTTTACGAAGCACTACCTGGCGAGCCACATGGTGTCCAGGGACTTTGTCGCGGATGATGCGGTGATGCAGCAGTTCAAGGACTTCCTGAAGGCGAACCAGGTGGACTACACGGACGCCGATTTAGCTGCCAACCAGGACTGGATCAAGTCCAACATCAAGGCGGAGTTGTTCACGTCACAGTTTGGCCAGGCTGAAGGGTCCCAGGTGCGCGCGGAGACCGACCCGGAGATCAACAAGGCCGTGACGTATATGCCAGAAGCGATGGCGCTGGAAGATCGCGACAAGTCGCCGCAGAAGACGGCGAGCCTTCGCTAGGGCATGCGGCAGTGAGGCGCCACTGCCTGGCTGCGAATTACTTTTGAAGATGTGGGGTGGGGATTCTGGAGCGGGAGACCGGGATCGAACCGGCGACATTCAGCTTGGGAAGCTGACGTTCTGCCACTGAACTACTCCCGCCCAATAAATTCAATCACTTACAGTCTCGATTGCCCTTACTATCCACTTTACTATGCATCTTGCCAAGCTCGATCAACGCAAGCGAGGTCGTTTGCGCAGCCGAAAAGTGGTTCGTGGACAGAACTTGGATAGTAAGCATGGCGACAAGACTGAATCTGAAGAAGTATATCGCGATCGATGGGAGATGGCGATTCGTCCCGGTTCTATGCTGCTGGATACCAGCAGGGAAGCTGTTGAAACGCGTGTCGATGGTGCGCGTTTACTGGGAATGTGGTCCGAACGCCAGGACCCGATGTTCCGCCTAAACGCGAAAGTCTACTTGCGGCCCCCACCAAGTCTATAATCACCGACATCTTCTCAGGAGACCATTATGGTGCGACGCACAGTTACTCTGGGTCTAATCCTCTGTGTTTTTACCAGCGTTCTCGCGTTCGCCCAGACAAAGCGGGCTCTGATCATCGGGATAGATACTTACCAGCCTGCTGGCACCACGGCCCAACTTCCGGGCTGCGCGTATGCGGCGGTCGCTAAAGATGGCCGATGTGCGATCGGCACCTTCGAAAACCTCGACGGAGCGGTCAACGATGCGCAGTCGATGGCCGAAGTGCTCACCGGCCCCAGGTTCCACTTCTTGCCCAAAGATGTTGTTCTGCTGACAAATCCAGGGGTAACGCCTGCGCGCGCCGGAGTTCAGGTTCTGCCGTCCACGCAGACCACCCGAGACGGCATTTTGGCAGCCATGCAGAAGTACCTCGTCGACATTCCGCAGAAAGGCGATACGGTGGTCTTCTACGACGCAAGCCACGGCTCCCTGCGTGTGAATACGGCAGGCCATAAGCTGACCGTGCGCAATAGCGAAGGCAAGCTGGTGAACGTCGACAGCACGCTCGTGCCCTCCGACGCCTACACCGGGACTTACGACGTTCGCGACCGCGAGATAACGCGCATCTTCAACGCCGCGCTGGATAAAGGGGTACACCTGACCGCGATCTTCGACAGTTGCCACAGCGGCGGGTTGACCCGCGGGGTTGAAGGTCGCAAGCGCAGTCTGCCCTACGATCCTCGACCAGTGACGGATGCGGATGTACTGCCAAACCCGACGGAGCGTGCAGTGAATCCTGCGCTGGTATTCTCCGCGGTACAGCAGGACCAGGTCGCTGGAGAGACGAAGCCAACCACGGCATCTCCCGAGATCCATGGGGCTTTCACGGCGGCGCTGATCGAGACACTGCAGATACTGCCTGCCAATGCCCCCGCATCGCTTGTCTACCAGCGGGTTAAGGTCATACTCGAAGGCAACGGAACCGCAGGCCAGGAGCCTGACCTGGATGCGGGCCCCATACGCCGCCAGCAGCCTCTTTTTGGCGGCGCAGCCAATGCCGCCGACGCAGGCAAGGTACGCACCGAAGCGCTGAAGACGGATGACGATGGCAGCATCTGGCTCGATATCGGCATGGTCTCCGGCATCGGTCCGGGAAGCGAGTTCACCACGGACCCCGGCGCGGGCAAGGTGATCAAGCTGCAGGTGAAGCAACCGCTGGGTATAGCGCGTTCAAAAGCGACGGTGGTCAGTCCCGTTGGAGCCACGGTTCACATTGGCGATGTGTTCACGCTAACCAAACTGGTTCCTGCTCAAAACGATCCGCTGCTCTTCTGGGTTGGCCCGGCCAACCTCTCGACGGCGGACATCCTGGCAGCGGTTGCTGAGATCCACGCCTCCGGCATCCCCACCATATCGGATGCGGCGGAGGAACCCTATACCGACGTTCTCAGCTGGGACAACAACCAATGGGTATTGCAACACGCCACGCCCGCCCCGGATCCTTCCAGCTTGACCATCGCGGTAGACGTCAAATCCGTACCTCCGGTGAAGCTTGGCCCCAAACTGTCCGCGGCGTCGCTCAAGAAAGCCATACCTGCAGGCGCAAAGGTGTGGGTCGACCTGCCGGCGTCGCGCGAACTCGCCGCGAAGCTGAAGCTCAGCGATCCCGAGATTGACGCAAAGCCCGCAACCGACCTCGCCGAAGCCCACTATGTACTTGCAGGGTCGCTCTCGGGCGGAAAGCCAACCTACGCATGGTTTCATAAGGACGAATTCGCAGCCGGTCCTCGCAGGATGGCGACGTCGGACCACACCCCGGGCTGCTCGACGACCTCGCCTTATCCGGTTCGCAGCGATTGGATTGCGACACCGGATGCGAGCGCAATGCTGAAGACGGCGGACACTCTGAATACTGACTCTGTCAATCTGGCGCGAGTGCACGGCTGGCTGCAGCTAGCCAACAATCCCGTCGCGGGTGTGTCGCCGGCAAACTATTACAAGCTTGCGATGGTCCACATCTCCGATACGGATCAGGTCTCGCCGGATCAGCCTGTGCATGAGAACGACCGCATTCGGCTTGCCCTGCAGGCAGCTACGCCGGTCAAGGAAGAGGACCAACGGTTTGTTTACGTGCTCGACATCGATTGCCACGGCAAGGGCACCTTGCTCTACCCGCGAGACTACTCCGAAAACCAATATCCGAGTCAGGGCGATACCGACTCGCAGATCGTCCTTAGAACCAAGACCACAATCAAATTTCAGGAGCCTTTCGGGCTGGAATCGATGATCCTGCTCACCACCACGCAGCCGCTTCCCGACCCATATGTGCTGGATTTCGAAGGAGTCGCACGCTCTGTAAGCCGCGGTGCCCAGACCCCGTTTGAAAAACTGCTGTCGAATGCCAGCAGTGGCAGCCGTGGAGGAGTCCCCGACGCGGATATCCCGACTGACTGGGGAATTCAGATCATGCCGTTGCGCAGCATTCCAAGCTCTACGCACAGCAACCATGATGTCCCGCCCCTGCCAGCCCCGCAGAATACTGCGGATCCTGGAACGTAAATGGACAGCCAAGCCAGAATGATAGCGAGCCTAATGCCGCCAAGCCGAACGATAGTGGAACTCTTACGGCTGCCCCGGTAATCAGCCAGCGCAGACGAGCGATCAGAACAATAGCAGCCCAAACCAGTAGTGCTAACTACGCGACCCTAACCTCGAGCGCACTGAGTATCACGGTCACGCCATAACGCTCAGTTGGGTAAGGGCGACTCCAACCTTCAACATGATGCTATCCTACGAAATATTAATCAGGCTTCGTGCCGGGTCATTAGTACCAGGCCTAGGTAAACCTGCCGCTAAAGCTGAAGTTCGGACCATGGAAACAGAGCGTCACACTCCGACGATGGGCGAAGCCAAAGAGCTTACATCCCGGCTCGTGGGGGCATTTCCAGCAATTGAGGCTGTTCTTTTGTGCGGGTCCGTGGCGCGAGGCGATGCCAATCCCTGGAGCGATATAGATCTGCTGGTTACCAGTTCAGACCCAAAACTGACGGTGGCTGAGTTGCGGAAAGCAATTCCAGAACACGATCACGCCTCACTGATCTATTACCGGACACCCTCCTTTACAACATCGTGGCGGCGCCACCCACTTTTCACCGCACACTTGAAAAAAGAAGGCGTGGTGCTGTTCGACCCGGTCGGCGTGCTCAGGAGAATGCTGGACACTCCGACCATGACCAAGGCGGACGTTGCTGAAGAGATCAGGAAGTACCGTTCCAAGCTGGCTTCCTATCGACACTCAAAACGCTACAACAACAATTTCCTATTCGGGCTATCGCGGCTCTATTCGATTGGGAAGGGTGTAATCATGCTGGGATTGGCGAGCCGCGGCATACTCGAGTTCAATCGCGATACCGCCTTCGAACGATTCGCGACGCTGAATCCGGATCTGGCGGAACGAGTTGCGACAGTTGCCCGACTGCGTCCATTCTATCGTTTGGTAAGCGGCCGCGACCGCGAGGTGCTGCCGTTCTCCTATCACGACGCGGCGACGGAGATGGAGGAGGCGATAAATGCAATTGAGGCTCTCGCGGAGCGTGCAACATGCCAGTGACACCAATCGTCGCGACTGAATTGTTCGACAAACTGATCGAATACGCCAATGAGGTTGAGAGCAAGAAACAAACTTCATCCGAGCCGACTGACTTCTGCGACAATTTCTATGCCCAGTTCTTCCAAAATCGAATGAAGCACGAAATCACCGGCTTTGGCAAAGCCGACCAGGAGTCGGTCGTCAAGCTTCGGCTTAAGGTGGAGACAACGGAGAAGCAGGAGATCGTGCTGCTGATCACCTGGTTCGAACGATACTGCGATATTCGTTACGATGTTTTCTCTGAGGAATACGGCGGTGGAAGCGGCGAGGCGTTGTCAGATTTTCAAGATTATCTCGACATTTTACTGGAGCGCATTACCGGTTGGGCCAAGCTGGAGGCGTTGACAGACATTGAAAACGAGTCGGTCAAGGCCCGTTCAGCATTGCAACAGGCTTTGCTATCGGTGCAGAAATGACCGACGACACAGTGAAGGAACTCGTGCGCGTGCTCGAGGTCGACTACGAGAAGACGACCCAGGCGATCGATGGCGTCGTGGGCAGCAGTTTCACCATTCGCGGCTGGGGAATGACACTGATTGCCGCGCTCATCGGCCTGGCTTTTCAGGTGCAGCGCTGGGAGATTGCGGTCCTTGCCGTGGTGGTGACGCTACTGCTCGCATTCGTGGACGGCTATCACTCCTGGTTGTACGCCAAGGTGCTGCAGCACGCGAATGACATCGAGACCGTGATGCGCTTCTACTATGCGTACCTGGCCCGTGGCGACGTTGACGAGCAGGCCCGGCTGGGCTTCCTAAGTAAGATCCTGGCTCACCGTTTCGGGCGATTTACGGAAATTCGCAAGGGCTTCAAACTCTCAAGCCTTCGCGAAGCGCGACCGCGGCTAGTGATCGTGACGCTCTACGCGACGCTGCTGATATGCGCGCTGGTCTCGGGCGTGCTGGCGTTATCATCCGAGAAACATCCCGCGCCGAGCTTCGGATGCGTCCAGGTTCCGCAAGCAGCCGACGTTTACGTTTGCAAGCCACAATAATTCAAACCAATACGCGAAGAATTCTGGTCCGGCTTAGGGCCAGCGCGCGGTCTGGACGGCGGCACTAAAGCCGGGTTGCCAAAGCGTGGGGTCGCTCGCCAGTGCCGCAGGTGCGAATGCCGGGGGCTGAGGCATGGCAGGGGGCGGGAAGTATGGCAGCGGCCCATACTGGATAGGGGCGGCGCCGAGCGGGTTCGGCGGCAGGTAGCTGCCATGGCCATAGTTCCAGTCGTCTGGGATTTGCCAGTCGGCGTGGATGTTGTCGGGGGAAGGGTATGGTTCGGCGGGGCCTTCGCGGCCCAGGGCTTCGTGGACGTAGGGAGTACCGCGCGAAAAGAGACCGCTGAGGAAGTTGCCGGAGGGGAAGGCCCATTTGAGCACATCGTCGGAACGCGAAGCGAGCACGGAGATGGACTGCACTTTGTCGGCGGCGGCTGCGTATTCGGCGGAGAGGCAGGTGTTGTCGATGGCGCCGGCCATTATCAAGAGGCGACGGACAGGTCGGGCGAGGCCTGCGATGGTCTGCATCACCACTCGCGCGCCAAGAGAGTGCGAGGCGAACGACAACGAGAGCGTGCCAGTAAAGCTGGCGTTGAGGAAGGTGGCGAGTTGATTGCCTGCGGCCATGCCTTCGTTACCCTCGACGGGGTAGTCGACGACATGGATCCAACGGGCGTCGCCAGGCCACAGCATGCCGACGGGCACCGCGCTGCCGATGTTGAGCAGTTTGGCCCAGTTGCTGAGCTTCTGCAGACCATCCATCTGATTGACATTGAAGCCATGTGTAACCAGCAGGACATCGCGGCCACGCACCGCTGCGGCGACATCAGAGACAGAGTGAACGACGTTGGCTTCGTCAAGGATGGATAGCTGGCCAACACCGCCGCCAACAGGCAGTGAGCGCGTGTTCAGGAAGAACATGGGCGGCTATCCTTTCACCGCGCCAACTGCGTCGGACGCGGTCTGAATGGCATTGGCGATGTCTTTGGCGACTGGTGCCAGCGGAGTGGCGATCAGACCGATCACGACGGCTTGCCACCAGGGGAGGACCCCGCTGAGTGAGTAGTCGCCGGCGAGCGCCAGTGCGACCGAGAAGAGAGCCGCAAGCGCCTTACAGGAATTGCGATAGAACTGATCGCCTCGTTCGTAGGCGCGGTCGACGAGCGCAGAGATGGCTACATCGAAGCGGCCGTAGGTGTCCGCTTCGGCAGTCTGGAGCGAGTCCATGGAAGCGAGCTTTTTAGCCACTGAGATAAGTGAGTCGGGATCGACGTTGGCCTCCTTCGCGAGCGCAGCGGCCGTTGCGGGATTGAGGTGCATCTTGATGAAGGACCTGGCGATGGCCTTCTGAGCGCCAGTGTCCATGCCATTCATCCAATTGGCGAGCAGAGTTTCGAGGATGTCGTCGGTGGTGAGGCCTGTTGCGGGTTGAGTGCCGCTCGCCTTCGGCACGGTGCGAGCGATGAGTTGCTTAATGTAGCCGAAGCCCGCGTGGCTGATGCCGACAGCGAACACCTTGGTGGTGTCGACCAGACCGGTGGCGGCAGAGCCGAGCGCGCCGACGGCTAGCGTGGCCTGGGGTAAGTTGATGGGCATCGGACCTTCCTCCTCAAGTCAGCGGTCCCTCAAAGTTTTCTCAGTTCTTAAACTACGATGGATTGTCAGAAACCGTACTGCCTGCCGGCGTGGCGAGTCAACATAAATCCGCACCCACGCTTGTCCGATCCCGCGAGCAGGGAACTGAGTACAGACTTTTGATATTCAACGCGGTATTCATTAAAATGATAACTACAGCATTCTCTATGCTGGAAACAATACCTTCAATCTCGTCGAGAATATCGGCCGCGCCAGCATCACAACCGTAAATTCAGGCAGCAGCGAAATCGATTTCTACTTCGTCGCAACCGCTACCAGCGGGCCCAACGGTGCGACGACCCTGGGAGAGGTTGATCTTCATCTGATTTTGAAGGCCGTCAGCAACAAATCGGCGGGGAATAATATTGCCACGATCGTTTCCAGCACAGCCACTGGCACAGTACCGACCACACTCGGCAAGCAGATAGCTGCGCTCGCCTCGCAAAAGAACGGCACCGAATCGCTCGAGATCATCTTCAAGCCCACCGCCTATTCTCGTCTCTCTTCGTCAACCATCCAAAATGGCGCCCCAACGGGCAACGTAAATGCTGACATGAGCAACTACGCCGCCTTCGCAGCGGCATGTGGCCCGCTTATGGGAGTCGGCCCAGCGAGCTTCAACATAGATCCCGCCATGGATTATGACCATTGGTTCATCTGGAACATCGCCGCTATCAATGAATATCCTCCACAGGACGGCGATCAACCCGACCGTCGCAGCCAAGGACCCGCGTTGGAGGGTGGCAATGTGCAGAACTTCGTCAATGCCTGCTGGCCTGGACAACCGCAGGGATTGATCAGCCCCGCATTTCAAGCAGCGAGCGACTACATGAACCTCTGCGAGGACCTGAAGAACCTGGCACAACTGGTGGACGGAGGCGGGACATGGGCTACGCTGCTTTCGGATCTGGGGGCAATCATCAAGAATGACTTGAACACCGATTTTCTACCTGCTGTGACTTTGGCCCTGACGACCTGCATGGGGAAAGCCGGTGTCCAGCCGCAAATTGTCGGGCCTGCGCCAAATGCGGCGAATGAGCCCTCGATTGCGGTGACCCTTCAATACGCCTGAGCGTTGTTTCTTCCTAATCGCGCACCGAACACCTGAAGAGGAAAGTGGGTATATATGGCTGCGAATAGGCAAATGTTGACCCCCATCCAGAGGCACATGCTGAACATGCTTAAGCTCCGGCGTGGCGTCCAATAGGGAACCTGGCGAACCGGTAACTTCCGGAGCCCACAAGACACTTTACCCACCCATCCTCTTGCTCGACTGCGTTCACGCCAGGGACTGCCCCTTCCCGCGCAGCCGGCCACACCTGCCTTCCGGACTCCAAGAGAACAAAATCTCCCTTGACGGCCTTGGGAATGTAAACCGATGCTTCGGTGTTGGCGGGGACCTCGACGGAAAGCCTGAAGCGGTCCCCCGTACTTTTCTCCCAGCGCGCGGTGATGAGTCCCTTTACGGTGGGAACTGCTCCCTCGGCAAAGGCGAGACCGCCGGTTACGGGCCGGAGGTCGAACGTAGCAAAGCCGCCGCTGGTGGGCCGAATGCCGACAATGTGTTTGAGCAGGAGATAGGCCGGATAGGAAGTCCAGGCGTGGTTCACTTCAACGTCGGCTTCCGATTGAAAGCCTTCCCAGCAGGCCTTGTTCGACTGGAGCATCGGCCGGTAGCGGGCAAGGTCGAGCACCACAAACTCTGCGGCCCCGGCGTTCAGCAGCCCGTCATAAAACGCATCGCCGCCATAGCCGCCGAGCTTAAAGTTGGCGGCGTCAGGGCCGGCGCCTGCGAAGATCGCATTGAGGATTTTCGATTTGGCTCCCGGCGGCTCCAAGCCAAAACGCAGGGGCCACGCCGAAGCGAGCGGGTACATCCCGGTGCGGTCGGTGCGGGCAAGATAGTAATCGCCGTTGAAGAGGTTGGCATTGATGCCGTCTTTCACCGTCTCGGCCGCCTGCGCACTCGTGTTGCTGTCATCTGACCGTCCCAGCACGGAAAAAATGCGCGAGGCAATGTGCAGGTTTTCGCAGTACTGGCAGGCGGTGGCGATGTTCCAGCTGTCGCTGGGCATATTGCCGCCGGCCCAGTCGGAGATGCGCCAACCGGGCGGATTCAGCAACTTGGTCTTGGGGTCCTGATAGGTTTTGATCCAGTCGAGGAAACGCGTCAGGTGCGGTGCCATCTCTTCAAGCAGCGTGACGTCGCCCGAAAACAGGTACTGCTGCCAGAGCAGCATGGGGAAGTACATCGACCATTCGGCGATTTCGTACGCGGCCGCCGGGCTGCACGCATAGAAATCTCCGCCGGGCATTTGTTCGCCCGCGTAATCGCGCAGCACCTTGTCGACCATGGTTGTATTGCGGTGGTTGTAGAGCAGGACGTTGCCGACGTTCCAACTGTCGGCCAGCCATGGCGACTGTTCGCGGTTGGCGTCCACGCTGATGATGCCTTGCTGCACGTTTTGCCGCGCCGAGCGCTCGCACATGGTGTAGATGGAATTCAAAAGCGAGCTGGAACAATCGAAGCGGCCGGCCACGTCGGCGTCGCACCAGGCCCACATCCCGTGCACGTCTGCGGGGCGCAAACTTCCCGCGTAGCCGGTGATCTTGAGCACCTGGAACGAGGTGTGGCGACCGCAGTCCGCGTCCCAGGTTTCCACGCCGCCGCTGCACGTGTACTCGTCCCAGCCGGCAGGGTTGCGCTCATCGGTCATTTGGAAATAGGTCACGCGCACTACGTCGCCGGAACGGTTGGCCCGCATTGTGAGTTTGGGCCAGCCGTTGATGCAGCGGTCGAAAACGACCAACCACGCGCCGTCAACGCGGGCGATGCTTACCGGATCGAGCGTCGCCTGCTCACGTTCGAGCGGCGCCATCTGCGCGAACAGCCTGTACTTGGCTCGATCGACCACGCCCGCCGCAGTCCACTGCGAGTCGTCGAAACCAGCCGATCTCCAGCCCTTCGGCTCGAGCCGCGAATCGTAGCGAATCGCGGCACGATTGTTCGCTCCGCCGGCTCCGCCGAAATCGACGGCGTCGTTCTCGAGAAACGCGGTGCGGGCCAGCGCCCTCCACGAGGCATCGGTCCCGATCGTGACGCGCTCTCCACCGCCGTAATCGACATGCGCTTCCAGCAGGAAAGCGGGTTCGGCGTTCACGCCGGAGTCGTGCCAATTGCCCTGCCAATGTCCGATGGCGGCAAACACATTCGTGCCTGCATGCACCAGCGCAGTGATGTCATAGCCGTTGTATTGCCCGTAATGATATGGGTCCGAGCGCGCCGGCCCCCGGCCCAGCAACTCTCCGTTCAACCAGAGGATGTAATCGTTATGAGCGGAGACGTAGACCTTGGCCAGGCGGGGCTTGCGCGCTGCGGAAAACGTTTTCCGAAGATACGCGAAGTTGTTCAGGTTCGCGGTTCCGTCCCAGATGTACTGCGCGGTCCATTCGTCTGGATTCAGTCCCGTATCGAAAAGGGCCGGCGCGCTATAGGGGCCCGGCTTGCCCGATTGGTTCCAGATTCGCACCTTCCACCAGAACCGCGCCGCCGGCGCCAGAGCTTTGCCGGCATACTCCACTGCCGCCGAGCGATCGGAAGCCACTTTTCCGCTGTCCCAGAAGTCGCCCCTTGCGTTCTCCAGGTTGGCGCGGCTTGAGGAAACCAGGATTTGATACGCTGTTTGCCTCTCGCCGCGGCCGTCGGCTTCATGGCGCCAGGTAAAGCGCGTTGTGCCCCGATCGATCGCCAGCGGATTGGCCACGCCGTTCACGTGCAGGTCCAATGGAGCGTCCGGTGCGTGCAATAGGGAAGCGTACGAAGCCGAGCCCGAGTTCGCGTCGACGGCGGCGGCTAAGCCCTCGGCAATGGAGCGCCTGCCAAGCAGTGCGGATGCCGTTACGGCGCCTGCACGTTTCAAGAAGACTCTGCGCTTGAGCATAGTTAGTTCATTCTAGGCGGTGAGGGGATGACGAGCGATTCCATGCGGCAGGTCGGGTGCAACGTAAGCGCAGTCAGCGGCCGGAATCCATTTTGCCAGACTTTGCAGGCAGTTAGAGGAACCCTTACTCTTGAGCGCACAAGGAGGGGGGAATGCGGAGCCCTGGCTCGGCAAGAAACCGTGCAGTGTCTGATAGTGTTGTCAAATGGCTAAGAAGATCAAGCGCATCGGCATCCTCACCGCCGGCGGCGACAGCCCCGGTCTGAATGCCGCCATCCGCGGTGTGGGCAAGGCCGCGCACGGCTACTACGGCATGGAGGTGGTTGGCTTTCGCGACGGCTTCCGCGGCCTGGTTGAGAATAGGCGGGTCAATCTGGATCACTCCGGTCTTTCCGGAATTCTAACCCTCGGCGGAACCATTCTTGGCACCAGCCGGGACAAGCCGCATCGCATGGTGATCAACGGCCGCACCAGGGACATGACGGACGTCATCAAAGCCAACCTCAAGAAGTGGGGGATCGATTGTCTCGTCTGCCTCGGAGGGGGCGGCACGCAGAAGAACGCATTCCGTCTGCACCAGGCCGGCATCAACGTGATCACGTTGCCCAAGACCATCGACAACGACGTGGCCATGACCGATGCCACGTTTGGCTATGCCACGGCCTTGAGCATTGCCACCGACGCGCTCGACCGCCTGCACAGCACGGCTCACAGCCATCATCGCATCATCGTGGCTGAGATTATGGGGCATCGCGCCGGCTGGCTCACGCTCGGTGCGGGGCTCGCGGGCGGGGCGGACGTGATTCTTATTCCCGAAATTCCTTACAGCGTCGAGAGTATCGCCAAGGCCATCGGCCAACGCAGCAAACAAGGGAGCAACTTCAGCATCGTGGCCGTGGCCGAAGGCGCGATGAGCCGGAACGACGCGCGCGTCTTCGGAATGGCCGAAAAGGTCCTGAAACGCGCCAAGACCTTGAGCGAGAAGCTGGAGGCCAAGCGCGAGATCGCCGCGTTTGAGGTCCGGCATCAGGGCAACACGTTGCGCCTGGCCCACCAGCTTGAGGAGTTGACCCATCTTGAGTCCCGCCTGACCATCCTTGGCTATGTGCAGCGCGGAGGCACGCCCTGCGCGGAAGATCGAATTCTGGCGACGCGCCTGGGCAGCGCCTGCGCCGATCTGATCAACGCGGGGAAGTTCGGTGTGATGGTGGCGGCGCGCGGTGACGGCACGGAACCCGTGCCGCTGGATCAAGTCGCAGGCAAGCTGAAATTGGTGCCACCTGACCATTCGTGGGTAGAAGCTGCTCGCAGGGTAGGGACGTGCCTTGGCGATTAGGACCGGCAGCCTGGGTTTGCGATGGGGCGAGTAACAATCTTCGGTAGAAACAGAGGATCTCCGGCCTGGACTGGCAAGATTGGCCTTACGCTAATAAGGAGATCCACCCGCGTAATCGCTGGCCATCGTGGCGTTCAGTAACTGGACGCTGGCTGGATCCGCGATGTAGACGCCAAGCTCGCGGTTTTCCGTCATGGAAGCAGTCGAATAATTGATTGATCCCATGTAAACGTTTTGCGTGGGCAGGCCATAGTCGGCAACTACAGCTTTTGCGTGGATATAGAAGCCGTTGGGGTTGTTGTAGGTGCTGAGCTTGCATCCTGCCGCCTTCAGGGAGTTGAAGTTGGTAACGTAATCGCTGCTGTACTCCATCGCGATGTGCACGGTGACCCCGCGGGTGCAAGCCGCCTCCAACGCGGTGACAATGTTGCTTGCGCTCATCTCTTCGTTCTCGACCAGCAGCGTCTTGGTGGCGTTGTTGATGATCGCGAGCATATCGGCCGTCGCTGTGGTGGGGCTCCAGATCAGGTCGTCGCCGGCGCCCGGCTGGTAGTTGTACTCGGTTAAGCTGTTGGTGCCACCGGCCGCATAATCCTGATTGAAGGTAGCTTCGATGGCTGCAATATCGACGGGATCGTTTTCGATCAACGCAAAGTCGCGGGTGGTGGAGTAGTACTGCGTCTGCAGGTTCAGTGACAGGATGGCAGTCTGGGCGGTGGGAAGAGCGCCGTCGATGGTGATGGTTTTCTGGTGGGTATTGACGAAGTGCGAGTTGGAATCAACCGCGCTGCAGTTGCTGCCGGCGCTGTTGAGCGCGGAATAGGCGGTAGCGCTCGAGCTGGCGATGCTGGAGGAGAAGATGACGCGGACCCTAACGCCCCGGCTGCAGGCTGCCACCAGGTCGGCGGTGAAGGTGGTGTCCTGCATCTCGTACATCGTCATATCGATGGTCTTTTGGGCACTGTTGATGAAGGTGTAAAGCGGCGTGACGCTGTTGTCGGCCTCGGGGAAGGCATAGAGCGTGTACGTCAGCGGCGTCGATGTGTTGGAGGTAATGGGCAGCGCCCAACTCGCGGGCGCGCCGGAAAGCGTGGGGATAAACGGTGGTTGCGCGGGGACCAGCGCGTAGAGCTGCGCGACGCTGGCGGTTGGCTGATTGAGAATATTGAGAATAGCTCCAACTGTATTGGTGGGGGCCGGACCGCCGGAGGGGGTCGCCAGCGCGAATAGCTGGCCGCAAACGCTCGAGTCACCGGCTACGCCGCCCGTGGAGTTTACGCAGGCGGCAAGGATGTCTCCCAGCGTCTGGAGAGTGGTGCTCGATGCGGAGAAGAACATAGGCAGGGTTGCTCCCGGAGCCGTCCCGCTGGTGGTGTTGATGTATTCGTTTGCGGTCAAGAACGCGGTTTGCAACTGCGCCGCGTCGCTGGGACCTGAGCCCATGCCGGCATACGCGGTCATGAAGTTCGCGAGCGCGGCAGTCGTGCCGATTGTGGTCAGCTCATTGATAACAATGTAGGTCGATAAGGATAGATCGCCGCATGGTCCCAGAACCGCCATCAGCGCGAGGTCCGGGTTATTGCTGCCGGCGGCGAGGCCGGGATTCCCTCCCGTGGCAACCAGATAGACTTCCGCCGTTGCGGATGGGCAGGTGTAGGCGCCGGTAACGGTAAACGAGCCGACGGGCAAGTCGTTACCGGCGTTGCCTGCGTTGGCATTGCTGTTGGGGAGGGTGGTGCCGTCGCTGGTGGTCACAATGGTGGAGATCAGAGATGTTGCTGCCGATCCGTCTCCAGTTGTGCCGACTGCATACATCTGAATCAAGCTGCCGCTGACGGGATTCTGTCCGCCGATGACAGAGCCCGAAACTCCCGGCTCCAGGACGGGCGGAGAAAACTCCGTCTTCAGGCAGCCGGTTAGACCGGTCGAAGCCAGCAGAAGCACAAGAGCGGACGCGAGCGAGCCGACGGAGCGTGCACCAGGAAGCATATTCAATCAGGCTGTGGCAAAGACAGGGAAAAGGAGTGTGACCACCGACACATTGGCTGCATACCCTCGGTACGTACCATTGCCTTGATATCTTGCTCCAACTTTTCCCGCTCTAACCCACGGATTCGCGACCACGCAGAATTCACTCTAGAGGAGTTCCCGATGTCAGACCGTTCCCTATACGTTCGTCGAGTCGCACTGCTTTGTGCGGCGGTCATCCCATTCGCGCTGCTCAGCGGCTGCGCCAACATGGTTTCGTCATCGGTGGCAGACAATTCCGTTGCTTCCACTGCGGGCATCTCGGGCATTGTGCATGGTGGCCGTCAGCCGATCAGCGGCGCGGTTGTCAAGCTATGGGCGGCGGGAAATGCGGGCTACGGCAGCGCAGCCACTGTGCTTCAAAGCACGACAACGGATACGAACGGAAATTTCTCGTTCGGTCCGGGCAGCGGCAACACGTATAGCTGCCCAAGCCTCAGCTCTGCCACGGAGAGCCAGTACATCTACATCACCACTTTGGGAGGTCAGCCAACGACCGGCGTGGCGAACCCAAACGCTGCGTTGATGGTGGCGCTGGGCAATTGCTCGAGTGTGCTTTCAGCGAATCCAGCTGTGGACGTCGACGAAGTCACAACCGTCGCCAGCATGTTCGCGCTGCAGCAGTTTTTCTCGCCCAGCGGAAGCGGCCTCGGCAACTTCGGGACCAGCCCGACCAATATCAACGGCCTCGCGAACGCCATGGCCACCGTCAACAACCTGGTCAACATCGCTAGCGGCACGGCCAACCTCAGCACCACAGCGACGGGAACTGTCGCCTTAGGCTACTCCCCCGTCGTCACCATTACGCCGGAGCAGAGCAAGATTAATTCGCTGGCCAACATCCTCGCTGCCTGCGTGAACTCGCCCGGCACCGGGACGCCCTGCTCAACGCTCTTCAGTGGCGTCAACTCGACCGCCGCGCTGGATACGCTGCAAGCCGCCTACTACCTGGCAACGAACCCGACCAGCACCGTAAGCAGCACGAGCAATATCACGGCCATCTACAACACCGCGGTTGCCAATTCGCCCTTCAACCCCAGCCTTACGGCTGTGCCAACGGACTGGAGCATCGGAGTCACGTACGGCAGCGCCAGTGTCAACACCGGTGGCACATATTTCATCAACGATCCGACCTATCTCGCAGTCGACGGCTCTGGGAACGTATGGGCGTTGAACGATGCGTCCTCCACGACGGCGAGCTACAACAGTCTCACCGAGCTGAATCCGGTTGGCATTCCCGTGGCGCAAGCGTTCACAGGCAGCGGGCTGATCGGGCCAAGCTGGCTCGCCATCGATCCTAGCGGCAACGCCTGGATAAGCAACTACGGCAGCGCCAGCGCGCTCCAGACCAGCGCTGTGGAGTACACGACCGGTGGCGCCACGAATACCTTCACCACCAACAAAGGCCCGCAGCGAATGGCTATCGATGGCAAGGGCGACGTGTTTGTCATTGAGCCTAGCTACAAAGGCCTGGGTGATCTAGAGGAGATCCCGGCAGGCTCTGCCAGCGGGACGACGGCAACCACGCTCGCCAGCAGTTTGACGACCGACTACTCGAATATCGCAATCGATGGTAACTACACAGTCTGGGTTACTGGCGGCGGCACCGGCTCCTTGGGCGGCACCAGCGGCTATCCTTATGTTTATCAGTTCCTCTACAGTTCCACGTCGCCCAACTATCCTTCGACGCCGAGCGCTACGACCAACGCCGGAGGTATCGCGGAGCCGGAACAGGCGATCTCGATCGATAGCAACAACTACGTCTGGGTTGAGAACTACGGTGCGGAGAAGGTCTCCTGCATCTGGGGGACTTCCACGATTAGCGCTCTCACAGTGCCTTACGCCGTCCAAGCCAATCTGACGAAGCCGGAATTTCAGGTTACGGACGGCGCTGGGAATCTCTGGGTCGCCGATGCGGCAACAACCGTCGCGAGTCCCGCGGGAAGCGTCTATGAGATCTCCAACGCCGGTGTATCGATAGCGCCTGCCGTGGGTTTCGCTCACACCTATAACGAGCCTTACGGAATTGCGATCGATCCGTCCGGCAACGTCTGGGTCGCAGCGTACGCGGGAGCCGAGCCAAACGGGTTCATCACGGAGATCGTCGGCCAGGCTGTTCCAGTGGTCACGCCGATTGCCGCCGGACTACCCACCACTCCGGGTGGCACCAACAGGCTTGGCACACGCCCCTAACCCTCATCTGTGAAAGGAAGACAATGATGAACGAGGTAATTCGGATTTCTCAGAGTAGGTCGGTTCGCCTGGCGCTTTTGGCGATGGCGGTGTTGGCGGTGCCGGTGATGGCCCATGCACAGACCGGTTGCACGGATTCGCCGGAGAACCCAACGGCGGTGTTGGCGATGGTCGGCTGCGCGGGGGCGTTCCTTGCGGCGGCGCGGCGGCGCTTCAAGGCACGCCGCAGGTCGATCGAGAAATAAGCATCGGGCGCTGACCCTGGCGTGGCCGCTCTCGCTGGCACGTTCTCGCGGCGGAGATCAGTGCTTCGCCATTGGAAGTTCGACTGAACCCATGCGGCCGGTGGCGGAGTCGCGGACGATAAAGCGCAGGGTGGTGGATCTGGGCGCGGGTAGCGCAGTGAAGTGGAAGTCGGCGGTCCGGGCGGCATCGCGCAGATCGGCGCCGGGTTTCGCATTAGCAGTCATGCCGCACAGGGTGTGGGCGAGCATCTGGTTCTTCGCGTTGAGCGAGACCGCCATAATGTAGACCGAAGCGGTGGCACTGCCGTCGGTCCTCGGCTTCCAGGTGAGATTGGCGACGCCGGCGTGGATGATGTAAGCGGCAGGCGGCGCGTTGGGTGAGGTGTCGGGCTCGACGGTGACGCGAACTCCATTGAGCGGGATGGTACCCTGGGCCGCGGTGGTGAGGTCGTACGCAGCCGTGGCGGCGGACTTCTCCTGCTGGGTCTGGCCGGAATAATAGCCGCTGCGGGTGGTTGCGGTGAGGCCCGGACGCAGGCAGACGACGCGGATTTTGCGATACGCGGCGACGGCATCGCTGGCGGAGCTGGGCGTATAGGAGATGGTGTAGAAGCGACTGCCCAAGTCGACGGACGAGGCAATCTGCTGGGCTATATCGTTCCTGCCGCGTACGACGCGGCCACCGGTCATTGGACCCAACTGATCGAAGCTTTCCCTGGAGTTGAATGGGTCTGAGTTGCTCGCAAGCGAATCGCCGGCAGCCAGGACGAAGGCCATTTGCGATTCGTCGGTGATCTCGGTCATGCCCGGGACGAGGCTGGTGGGATCGACAGCATACAGGGTGACGCGAGTGTCGAGCAGGACGTCGGTGACGTGTTGCAACGTGTCCTTGACCTCCTGGAGGTCGTCGCCATCGATGGATTCGGGGTCGAGAGAGGGGAAGCCGCCGCCGACCCAGATGAGGTTCTTGCGTCCGGGGATGCGGGCGTAGCTCTGGGCGATCTCTTCGAGCGCGCGCAGCGACTGGTCGAGACGATCGATGGGGCCGTAATCGGCCATGCCCTTAACTTCGAGCGTCCACGCGTTCTCCGTGGGCGCGGCGGCCAGCGCGCGGAGCAGGGCGTCACGGTCGCGAGTGAACGGCTGGAGTTGCTTGAAGCGGTTGTCACCGACGGTGAGCAGCGTGGTGGGCTGCGGCAGGAGCGCGGATTGGCGCGCGAGGTAATCATGCAGCGAGCGGCGGGCAAACGAACTGTCCGCGAAGTGCGTGTTGAGCTGGTCGAGCACCAGGATGTCCGCCGGGGAACGGCCAAAACTTGCGGGCTGTGCGGGATCGAAGACGGCGGATGTGCCCGCCGAGATCGTGGCCGGCGGCAGGATATGAGCGGACGGCAATTCGACGGAGCGAATCCGCTGGGGCTTGCCATCTTCAAAGATCTGGAAGTCCTTGGCGGTGAGGCCGTCGACGGGCTTGCCGGCCTGGTCGGTGACGACGATATCCAGCACCACCAGACGCACGTTGACGGTGAGAGCGGGGCTGGCCGGAGCAGTGGCGGGGGTGGTGGTTTGAGTCGGGGTTGGTGTCCGGCTCGAATCTGAGGACGGCGCCTGCGCGCGGAGGTGCTGTGGCCCGGCCATTGCGGCGGCTACAAGGATCGGCAGTACGACCGCAAAGGTTGTGAAATCGTAGCGAACACGGCGGTGGCAAATCGCGGACGGCAGAATCAATTTCTTCCTCTTCCCCAGGACAGGAACGCGCTCCGCCATAATAGCCTGCGGCATATCCGCAGGCGGCGCCTTCGGCGGCAGCCCTTACCGCCGCTGTACTGGCCGCTAGAAGTGGAGGCGGCCTGCAATCTGCAACTGGCGCGGTGTCATCAGCGTGTTGCTGTTGGAGTTGGTGTTGGTCCCGAACAGCGGATTGCCGACGAGATACTCCCCGACCCCCGTTACAGGCGTTGGCAGCGACTGCAGTTGCGGGCAGCCGGTTCCCACGCTTGGGGTCGACGTGGAAGGCAAGCTGGTAACGCAGTAGGCGCTTGTATTCACCGAGGTTATGTTCTGGTGGTTGAGGAGATTGAAGGCTTCGCCGAACAACTCGAATTCAGAGTGAAATGAGCCGTGTTCGATGTGGAAGGTCTTGCTGATGCGCAGATCGACAACGGCAGTGCTGGGCATGGAAAAGGCATTGCGGTCGATATCAGGTACGCGCCCGGTGCCTCCGGCGCCGATGATACCGCCGTACAAGCTGCTGCCTACGCTGTTGGTTGTGCCCGCACTATATGGCAGCCCGCTTTGCATCTGAACGATGGGCGCGATCCCCCAGCCATTGAAGGATTCCTTCCGCCAACCGGAGAGGCCGCGGAAGTCAAGGCGATAGGTGACGCCGGTGACAAAGCGATACGGTACATTCTGAGTACTGTTGGCGTGTTCCCCGGCAGGATTCAGCGGGTCCAGTAACTCGCTCGCACTGCCGTAGCCGGTGCTGAGGTATGGGTTGTAGTCCAGCGCATGGGCCCAGGTGAAGTTGGAGAGGATCGAGAGATTTTCCGAATAGCGGTGATTCAGCTGCACCACCAGCGCATTGTAGCTGGAATTGACTTCGCTCTTGAAATCCAGCACGTGATAGTAGCCGGGGAAAAGGCCGCTGTTAATGGTGTATTTCTTGTAGGTGTGTAGGCTATTTGGCAACAGCGGCAGGGTCTTGCCGCCATGCGGGTAGACGATGTAGCCACCGGAAGGAGCGGGATTGTCGAGCGCTTCGAAGGTTGCGGTGGTGATTGCGGGCGCAACGCTTTGGTCCACGGCGGCGGCGAGTTCCCGGCCCAGCGAGCCCATGTAGGAGATGGAAAAGATCGTGTTCCAGCCGAGGTCCTGTTCGAGTGCGAGATCCATCTCGTGCACTTGCGGATTCTGCAGATGCTTGTCGAGGAACGCGACGGTGCTGGAGTAGTTGCCGCCGCAGCCGGTCTGATATTGGGCTGCCGACGCGAAGATCTTTGGAAACGCCAGGCACTGAACGGAGCCATTGGCCGAAAGCGCGGTCTGGCTGCCGGCGCCGCCGGAGAGCAGGTAGGTCTGGATGATGTTTGAATTGATGACGCGCCCATAGTACATGCCATAGCCGCCGCGCAGGTAGGTCTTGCCGTCGCCGAATACGTCGTAGGTAAAGCCGACGCGCGGACCTATGTTATTGCGGTCGTCCGGCTGGTTCGCGGTTTGCGGCACAGCGCCGCCGGCGGTGCCTTGCGTGCCGCCAGTGTTGATCAGCGGATTCAACGGAATGTACTCATACTCGTAGCGTGCGCCCAGCGATAGGGTGAGACGCGGCGATATGCGCCAGTCGTCGGTGGCAAAACCGGCATAGTCGGTGGTGGCCAGTTCGAGGCGCGGGTTTCCGAAGCCCTGGCTGAAGGAGTAGTACTGCTGCTGATAGCCGGCGCCGCCGAGTCCGGTGGTTGCGTGCAGGTAGTCGGCAATGAAATCCCAGTTGTAGTCGTAGCTGTAGCTGCCGCCCTCTTCGTAGAGATTGTCGATGAAGTCGAAGACGCGGTTGACTTCGACGCCGGCCTTGAACACCTGTTTTCCGTGGCTCCAGGTCGCCATCTCCTCGCCTTGCATGCGCCGTTCGTTGGGCAGGGCGCGACGCTCCAGGAAGTAGGTTCTGCCGATGTCGAAGCCGGTCCCGTCGAAGTCGTAGCCAATCTGGACTGCCGGGGGCGCGGCCGGAGCCAGCGGATCGTCCGGGATCAATGTGCTGATCGGCTGCTCATTCGGCAGCGGCGTCTGCGAACTCTCGTACTCGAAGTCGCGGCCATACTGAAACAGAAGGCTGTTGACCAGGTTCGAGGTGAGTACCGTGGACAGGCGGGCGATGCCGAAATCTTCTTTTACGAAGTCGTTGCCGAAGGACGCGCGGCCGTAATAGTTTGAGGCTTGGGTCTCTACGCCAGCCGGCGAACTGTAGCGCAGCCGGTTGTACTGGATGATGAAGCGGTTCTTGTCATTGATCTGCCAGTCCAGTCTCGGGAAGTTGAGCACCTGGTCGGAGTGGCGCGGGACGGTGCCCAGGAATGAGGAAATGATGCCGAGGCCCTGGGTGTAGTAGGCTGCACCCGCCTGGTAACTGACGCTGAGCGCGTTGGCCTCGGCGCATGCGTACGGATCTCCTAGAGACGTTGTACTAGCCGTGCCCGGGCTGAAGCTGCCGCCGGAACACGCTGCGCCGACAGGAAGTGTGGAATCCGCCGTGGCAAAGGTGTGGACGGGGTCGGACGCACGCGCCGTTCCCGGGAAGTTTCTCTGGCTTTGATCGTAGGAGTAGAACCAGAAGAGCTTGTCGCGCAGCAGGTAGCCGCCTGCACCGAAGCCCCACTGTTTGCGCCAGTCCTTCGGCTTGTACACATACGTCTGGAAGGCATTGGAGTTCGGTATCTGCGTGGTCAGCAGGTCGTAGGGGTTTATGGCGCCAAAGTCGTTATCGCGGTCGTAAAAGAAGAGTTCGCCGTGGAACTGGTTGCCGCCGGACTTCGTGACGGTGTTGATTACGCCACCGGCTGCCCGCCCGTATTCGGCGGAGTAGTTCGAGCTGTTGACCTGAAACTCCTGCACCGCCGCCTGCGAGACGGAGTAGGAAGCGCGGGTGCGGCCGCGCTCCTCAGAGAAGTAAGCCTGGTTGTTGTCCGCGCCGTCGACGGTACTGTTGTTCAGTAGAACACTGATGCCGCGGAAGCTGAGCAGGCCGAAGCCATCGGCGTTCGACACCACGCCCGGGGTGAGCAGGGCAAAGTCGGCCCAGCGCCTGCCGTTGATGGGCAGGTTGTCGACGGCATTCTGGTCGATGGTGGTGGAGATGGCATCGTCCTGAGTGTGCATCAAGGGCGCCTCGTCCGTGACTTCGACATGGTCGGCCACCGAGCCGACCTTGAGTTGGGGCGAGACCGTGGAAATGCTGCCTACGGTTACGGTGATCGAGTTCTCCTGATAGGTCGCAAATCCACTCGCAGTGAACACCGCGGTGTAGATGCCTGGCTCCAGTTCCGGGACCAGGTACTCGCCTGAATCATTGCTCCTCGCCGTACGCGCCATGCCTGTAGCCAGATTCTTCACAGCGACGGTCGTTCCGGGCAACAGGGCTCCCCCGCTGTCGGTGATCGTGCCGCCGATCGCGCCCGTAGTTGCCGACTGTGCGAAGGCCGCAGTTCCCGGCATCAAGGCGAGAACCAGGATCACGAGAAGAGCTGCAAAGAAACTCGATTTTACGATGCAGGTGAGGTTACCAGACTTGCGGAAGTTGAGATGCATCCCGTGAATCTCCTGACTGGAAGTGGCGGGCGGCAGAAACCAAGCATCCTACCCACCGATTTCGAAGCGAACTAATTAACCGTGAAGGTTGGAAGAATGAGGGCGGACGTGCCACCGGCTGAGCCGGTTGCTGTGACCGTAATGGTGTAAGAACCGGCAGGCGTGCCGACGGGTGTCTGAATGTTGTTGCAGGCCACCACTCCGCAGGCAGCGACGAGGAGGGCGAGCGTGATCCATATCCGGCCGTAGCGCAAGGCGGAGCGGCGACGGCGAAGACCGATCAGCAGGGCCAGGCCAACGCCCGGGAACATCGTGAGAATCGACCACCAGCCCCGGCCAGATGAACCAAACGAAGCCGGCAGCACCGCTGACCCCTGCTGGGTATTGATGCTGAGAGCGACCGTGCTTCCCGCCGTGCATCCCGTCGACGAAATACTGGTGGGGCTGATCGAGTAGGTGCTGTTCGGCGGAAGACCGGAGACCGCAAGCGTAATCGTTCCCGTGTAAACGTTCTGCACCACGTTGAAGCTGAATGCGGCAATTCCGCCGGGATATACAGCTCCTGCGGGGTAGCTCGCTGTGGCAGTGCTGAAGTTTGGATTCTCGGAGTAAACCGCAACGGAAGCCTGGCTGCTCGAGGCAGTGAAGTAACTGTCCCCACTATAGGATGCGGTAATCGCGTAAGTTCCCGGCGTCGCGAACGCATAGCTGAGGGTCGCGCTGCTGCCGCTGACTGCCTGCGGTGTGCCAATCTGCGCTCCGTTCGCAAAGAATGTGACCGTTCCGGTGGGGTTGCCGGTGCTGGCAACAGTCGCCTTCAATGCGACCGCAGTTGCCGGCAGGAAGATTGGGGTGCCAGCGCAAGTAGGGGGAAGTGAAACCGAGGTGGTGGTCACCGGAGAACCGAAATAGGTTCCGGAGAGTGCGAAGTTGCCGGTGCCGCCCAGCTTGGAGACGACCTGGAGTGTGCCGGTGAACACCGAGCCGGTGCTGATGCCAACCGACGGGGGCTGCGCCGTAACCGGCAACAGGCAGTCCTCGGTCGTATCGCTGTTCGGTGCGCCGCAGGTGGCCGTACCGAGCGAAAAGTAGGGGGCGTTGGTCAGCGAGTAGGCCGACGCCGCAGGTGAGTCGCCGGCGGCAAAGTGGATCTCGACGGTCTGGACTTTCTTGGTGGTTCCGACCGGGCCGAACTGCGTGCCCGACGCTACCTCGCGCACCAGGTTGGTCTCGGTGTCGCCGACATACACGTTCGCATTGGCGTCGACGCTAATGCCGTAGATGCCCGGCCCCGGCAGTGTTGCGGTGGCATAGTTGCCGGTTCCGCTGGAACCGAACTTCGCCTGCAGAGCAGGGCAGCCATCCCCATAGGCATCGATCACGGTCGAGCAGACGTTAGTTGCGCCTCCGGCAATCACATACATCGATTGGCCCGCTCCGTCGACCCGCCAAATAGCGCCGCTGCTCGCATCCGTGACATAGACGTTCGAGTTGGCGTCGGCCGCGACGCCGAAGATGCTGCCGATTCCAAAACTGCCGGCCAGGCCGCGGTTGCCGATTGTCGGCTTCGTCCCTACGGCGTTCTGCTTGCCGGCGAACGTGGAGAGAATGCCCGCCGTGCTCACTTTGTATACCGAGTCGTAGTACTCGTTGCCGCCGTAGACAACGCCATTCGGGTCTACCGTGACTGAGTAGGTCGAATCGAAGGTGTCGCTGTTGGCTACGGCGTTTTCCGTGTAGAGGCCGTAGCTGCAGCCGTAGCCGGAAGCCGTTCCATTGACGCAGTACGGGGCGCTCGCGCCCGTGGACGTTCCGGCGATCTTCGAGATGGTTCCGGCAGCCACGGCAACGGTGTTCACGGTATTAGTGCCGGTCGCGTTGGTGTTCACAACCAGAATGGCCTCGGTGTATTCGTCGACGATGAAGAGGTCGCCCAGTTTGTCGAATGCCAGACCGTAGGGGGAGCGCAGATAGCCCTGGGTGGCGGCGACGATCGTCGTCGTGGCGTTGCTGGCGGCGTAGCCGTAGGTGCCGGCGACGTTTCCGGCGACCAGAGAGATGATGCCTCCTGTCGCCGGAATGGTTCCTGGGCCAGGTGTTCCAACTGGCGGGGGGGTGGCGGCGATCTTGCGCACCTGTCCCTGTCCGGTGTCGCTGAAATAGAGGTCCCCGGTCGTCGGGTTGAAGACGATACCCGCAGGATGCGTGAGCTTGACCAGAGTGCCCAGGCAACCGTCGCCGATGGCGTCGGTCGACATGTTGGTGCCGCAAGCCGTACCGCTGGCTGGAGACGCTGTCGCGCCACCGGCTACCGCCGTCACAATATGCGTCAGCGCGTCGACGCGACGCACCAGGCCATTGTTGTAGTCGGTGAAAAAGACGTTGCCGTTGGCATCGGCCACGGCACTGCGCGCGCCGGGCGTGTTGATGCCGGTGGCCGTGTTGCCGATCTCGATCTCGGTCGCGAGGCAGCCGTCACCGTAGGCGTCGGTAGACGAGTTCCCTGAGACCGGGCAGTTCTTGTTGCCGGCCGCTATGACGGTTGCCCCTCCACCGGCGATCAAATTCACCGTATAGGGCAGGAGTTGCGGCGCGGTCTGCGCCATCGCGTTGAAACCCAAGCCAACCAACGCGACGAAGACGAACGGCAAAAGGATACGGCGACTTGCAAGACCGGAGATGCACCTGGAAATAAACACGAAGGATAGCTCCTCGACATGGTGCTGGTATTGGCGGCGGATATGCACACGACGGCCACCCGCGGAGAAAGCCGCGTGCGACGGATAGATATGCGCAGGAGGGTAACGCTGCTTGGACGGTAGGCTAACAGCAACACAAACGCAACCTCGGTGACGCCGGTCACAGCCACCTCGACCTGAGAAAGAGCAGAACCCGCTTGGCTGCGAAAGATGGGCGTGCCGAGACTGATTCGGGCCGTGGCTTCACAACCGTTGCCTGAAAGCCCGATAATTGGCGATCGAGACCAACCTGGTCGCAACTTCGCAGGGAGATCATCCGTGAACCAAACATCTCGCCGAGAATTTCTGAAGGATGCCGCACTCACGGGCGTCGCAATCTCCGCTGGCACGCTCACCGAGCGCAGCCTGTTCGCTGCTGCAGCGCCTGCTCAAGGGCCGACGCCGGCCCGTCGCTCTGCCGTACGTTCAGTTGAGCTCTCATTGCTGAGCAAAGAGCCGTCTGTGTTACCTACTGGCGTCAGTTGGGGAGTGCCGTGGGAGCAGGGCGCGGTCGCACGCGGCGCCAGCTTCAATCTCAATGCAGGCGGCGGCAGTCTACCGCTGCAGAGTTGGCCTCTGGCTTACTGGCCGGACGGGTCGATCAAGTGGACTGGCTTCGCCAGCGTCTTGCCGGCGGGGTTCCAGGGCGCGGTTACGCTCGCCAGCGGCGCTGCGCAGGCGGCCGCGGCGGGCACGCTAAAAGTTGCGACGAATCCCAATACGGTGGTCGTGGACACCGGCGCGATGCAGTGCGCCATTCCGCTGCTAGGCCCTCACCTCATCGAATCCATCGAGAGCAATGGCAAAGTCATCGCAGGCGCCTGCCAGTTGGTTTGTATTCTTCAGAATGGGTCGGCCAACAATCCTGAAGACACTCCGGCGCGAGAACGATTTCTCTCCAGCGTAAAGAAAGTCACCGTGGAGCAGTCCGGCCCAGTGCGTGCCGTAGTGAAGATCGAAGGCATGCATCGTGCAACTGCATCCAAGCGTGAGTGGCTGCCGTTCACGGTGCGCCTCTACTTCTACAGCGGCCAGACTTCGATCCGCGTCGTCCACACGATTGTCTTCGATGGAGATCAGAACAAGGACTTTGTGCGTGGCCTCGGATTGGAGATCTACGTACCCCTGCGCGATCAGCCGTTGAACCGCACCGTGCGCTTTGCAGGCGCCGACGGCGGTCTCTGGTCGGAGCCGCTGCAGCCGGGCGGAGGCAGCGCCGCGCAGGAGTCAGGTCAGCCATTCACTGGCAACCCCATCTTTGCTAAGAACGCCATCTGGAACGACTTCAAGCTGATCCAGCCCAATCCCGACGGTTTCACTATCATCAAGCGCACCGGCCCCGAGAGCACATGGCTCTATTCCAATTCCGGCACACGTGCTCCCGGCTTGGCCTATGCGGGCGATCTCGGTGGCGGACTTGCCGTCAGCATCAAGAACTTCTGGCAGTCGTTCCCGGCCGCGCTCGAGGTCCAGAACGCCGCCAGCCCCGCGGCCAAGTTGGTCGCGTGGCTCTGGTCGCCCGACGCGCCCGAGATGGACATGCGCTTCTATGACACCCACGGCCACGGACTCGACGCCGCTTACGAGGACGCGCAGCCCGGGCTGAGCACTGCCTACGGGGTTGCGCGCACCAGCGAGCTGACCCTATTCGCCTCGTCGGCATTCCCGACCCGCCCGGACACCGTTGCCATGGCCGCCGCCGGCGCCCAACTGCCACTCCTCGCTGCGACGCCCGAGTATATCCACTCCACCGGCGTCTTCGGCGTGTGGAGTTTGCCTGACCGCTCCACGCCCTTCAAGAAATCCATCGAGGACGGCCTCGACTCCGTGCTTGCCTACTATCAGCGCCAGGTCAACGACCGCTCCTGGTACGGCTTCTGGCAGTACGGCGATTTCATGCACTCCTACTCCGCGCCGCGCCACGTCTGGCACTACGACTGGGGCGGCCATGCGTGGGACAACACGGAGCTGGGCGCTCCGCTGTGGCTTTGGTCGAGCTACCTGCGCAGCGGCCGTGCCGATCTCTTCCGCCTCGCTGAAGCCCACTCCCGCAATACCAGCGAAACCTGCTGCTACCACCTCGGTCCCATGCGGGGACTGGGCTCGCGCCACAATGTGGTCAAATGGGGCGACGGGGCCAAGGAAGCGCGCATCAGCCAGGCTGCACACTGGCGTCCCTTCTACTACCTCACCACAGACGAACGCACCGGCGACATCATCCACGAGTCCGCGGAGTACGCAGGCATAGGTATTGGTAACTACGATCCCATGCGCGAGGCCGAGCCCAAGGGTCCGGGCGAGCCGCCGGTACGCCTCCGCATTGGACCGGATTGGTTTGCCCTCGCGGGCAACTGGATGGCCGAGTGGGAGCGCACGGGCGACAAGCGCTGGCGCGACAAGATACTCGCCGGCGTGGATTCGATCCTGGCGATGCCATACGGGCTGGAGACGGGCAAGCCGGAGGCCAATTCAAAGGCGCTGGCTGCCACCGTCGGGTTCGACAACGCCACCGGCAAGCTCACCGCAATCCCCAACCCGCAGACGCACGCTCTGGTGCCCGCCAACTACAACCTCGCCACCATCCAGGGCGGCGGGGAAGTGATGTTCGAGCTGGTGCCGCTGCTCGGACGCAAGGACTTTGAGACTGCGTGGTTGCAGATGTGCCGCCTTGGCGTTGCGCCGCCCGACGTCTGGGACAAGGACCGCACCACGCACAACGAGGGCGCGGACGCCCAGTACGTGCCGCCCGGGCAGAGCGGGGCACGCCTGGCGGCGTACGCCTATGCAAAGACCGGGAATGTCGCGTATGCGAAGAAGGCGATTGCCACGCTGCTGACGCAGGGCGGAGGCATCGCCAACCCGCACATGGTCTCCGGGCCTGACTCGCTAAAACCGGTCGAGGAGGACGCAAGGCTTCAGACCAACGAGGCATCGCAGACCGCGCTGCAGTCGATCGAGGTGCTGGAGTTGTGCAAGGACCAGCTTCCTACCGAAGCCGCCGTGCGCGTGATGCGTGCTTTCCCGGGTCGCCCGGCGGCCCCGCCTGCTCCTCCAAGGTAGTTCGCCGTCCCCATTACGAACGCGTATTGACTGTGGTTACGGCTGGAGGGGAAGCGGGTAGAGGCGCCCGCGATACATTCCCATGGGTTCTATGGAACGGACCTGGATGACCTGGGCGGTCGCATTGTCGGAGCCATCGACTTCGACCGCATACTTCACGAGGTCGCGCGCGATGGCATCGGCCTCTTTGTCCTGCGAAGCGATGCGGGCTATGTCTTCCGGGTACAGGCCGTCGTAGAGGCCGTCGGTGCACAGCACCAAGACGTCGCCGGGCTTCAGCGAGACGGTGGTGGTATCGGGGGTGACGAACAGCTCGGGACCGAGCGAGCGGGTTAGGACGTGGCGGCTCTCCGAGCGTTCGGCCTCGGCGGCCGTGATCAGGCCGAGTTTGCGCTGCTCCGAAACCCAGGTATGGTCGCGGGTGAGTTGGAGAGCCTTGCCGTCGCGCACCTGGTAGCAGCGCGAGTCTCCCACATGCACAATGACGGCCTGGTCCTGGCGCAGCACACAGGCGACGACAGTGGTAGCCATATGCCGCCCGCGCCGTTCCGGATGGAGGCCCTCGTCGTGGACCGCGGAGTTGGCGAGCTGGATTAGGCTCGGCAGCAGGCTGGGCAACGAGATCCCCTCGACCGAGTGGGCAAACTCTTCGGTTATCACCTCGATTGCCTTGGCGGAGGCAACTTCGCCGAGATCCAGCCCGCCTACACCGTCGGCGACCGCGAACATCCAGCCGCGAGACCGCGATTCCTGGCGCGACCGGGGGCTGAAGAAGCCGACGGCGTCCTCATTGTGCGGGCGCACTCTGCCGGGATCGCTAGCCTGTCCAAAGACCACATCCAACATGGAAGTTCACCACCCTGCCCGTTTGGCCGGTTGTCGTTGCGGGAGGTCGGCTGTTCGTGCAGGTGAAGGAGTTCCGCCCCTCCGATGCTGCCCGGAGGGGCGGAGCTCTAATCAACCTGTACGTACAGCTTGGCGTTTCATTTGCCGGATTACGATACCTGGGCTTTGCTTGCGAGCATTACACTCCTTCCTTTGGCCTTGGAAGATTTCAGGAAGTAGAAGGCGCCGTATGCGCCCCAAAGAGCGGCGATGATGAGTGCGCCAAGCGGTTCCTTCGCAGTACCAATGCCCAGGAATGGTCCGATCAAGTAGAACATCATGCAACCGATGTTCGCCAGCACGCCAAACAGTGGAATAAGCGTGTGCTTGATCAGGCTGTGATCGGCACGCTTGTGGTAGGCGATCATGCACAGGATGCAGCTAAGCGCGTAGAGGATGAACGTCCCGAAGTTGGAGACAAGGGTGATCATCAAAAGCGAGTTGGGCAGCTTGGCCAGCGTATCGTGCGGGAGATAACCCACGCTGGAGAAGATGCCGTGAGGCAGGGCTGCAATGGTGGCATCCGGGAGCGCGGACGCGTCTCCAAACAGTACTGAAACTGACAGAACGCCGATTACTGCCGTGATGAAGGACAGGGTCCGCAGGGCGCGGTGAGGGCTGAGAGTCTTCGAGTGAAGCATGCCGAAGTGCTCGGGAGCCTCATCGTCCTTGCCCATCGCGTAGGTCACGCGGGCACCGGTGTTCATGCAGGCCAGGGTGGTGCCAATCAGCGCCAGGAAGACGGTGACGGCCTCAGCCAGCATGAAGTACTTGCCATGCCCCTGCCCGAGCAGGGCATCGCCGACGATGATCATCATGTCGCCGATGGGCGCGGCGGACCCCAATGCGCTCTGCATGGTGTAGCCCGAGTTGAGGAAGAAGTTCGCCGCAAAATACTCGATGAGATAACACACCAGTCCCTGGATGAGCAGCGAAAAGATTACCGCCATGGGGATGTCGCGCTTTGCATTTCTTGCTTCACCGCCCATCGATGTGACCGATTCGAAGCCGACCAGGATAAGGATGGCGACCGTGGCCTGAATCATCATCCAGTTGAAGCTATGGATCGATACGACGGATTTCGCGTCGGAATGCGCCTGGAAGAGCTTGCCGGTTGAGTCATACGGAGCGTAGCTGATGGCGAACGGGACCGGCTTGCCGGCCGCGTCCAGTTGCGGTTGAGGAACTCCGCTGGCGTCGCGGATGATGGTGCCGTCAGCCTTGGCGGCAAAGTTATAGGTGTAGGTGGCCAGCGATGCGGAGTCATAGTTCAACGCCTTGGCGCCTTCGGGGTGGTTGGAGCGATATCCGATGGCGAGAATGCTGAACAGAACCAGCGCTGAGATTTGAATGACGTTGATGGCCAGGTTGACGGCGGTGGAGGCGTTGGCGCCCCGCTGCGCAATCCACGTGACGGCGAAGGTGAAGACGACCGCAACCAGAGCCATAAAGATAGGGCCGGGGTTGGCTCCGCTCATGAAGCCGGGATAAAGGAAGCCAACTACATAGCCGACAAAGACGCCGGTGACGCCGACCATCACACCCGGGTAGACCCAGTAGTAGAGGTGGGAGCCCCAGCCGACGATGAATTTGGCGAGCCGGGCATACTTGAAGGCCGTGTCCTTCGACAGTAAAGCCTGTTCGGCGTAGTAGTAGCTGGAGCCGGTCCCGGGATAGAGTTTTGATATTTCGGCATAAGAGACGGCGGTTGCCAGACAGAGCAACAAAGCCGCGAATATCCCGATCCACATGGAGGGAGCGGTCGCGCCGGTGTTTGCCTGGATGGCAAAGGTCAGCCAGAGGAAGGCCCCTGGCGCGATGAGAGCCATTGCATTGCTGGTCAATCCGGTCAGACCAAGGGTTTTCTGCATTTGCGGGGCGGTTGTCTCTTCTGCCATTAGCTGTCTCCTAGTGTTGAAGGGTTATGAATATTGTGTCCTGACACACATAAGGATTCTGTGTAGTTCTGTCACGTCCTGAACATAATGCGAGAGATTGAGGACGCGCCTTCGAGCATCCGGAGGCGCGGCCGGGGAACTAGCGCTTCGGACCGAAGAAGGCGATCAGGCCGACGGTTGCAGTGTTCTGCGCGTCCTTGGACGGCCCAAACGACGTGTAGTTGGTGGAGTTGTGGCTCGGGCTGCTGAGGTTATAGTTGACGTCGTTGCCATAGAAGAAGAGGTTCTTGTTGGACCAGTCGATGCGGTACTCCACGCGAACCAGCAGACCCGCGACCCACTTGTATTCATAGGTTGCCGTGCACTCCTGGATATTCGTCTTGAAGTAGGTCGTCTGGTACAGATAGTCGGTGGCGGTGAAGCCGGAATACGTCTCGTAGTCCAACCCGGTTGCATAGCCCTGGTTGTCGGAGAAGTATTCGTACCGGAAAACGATCGCGGCATTGGGAGTGATCTGCTGACGGGCCGAGATTGCTATGCCTTGCCAGTGAGGATCCAACGACTTGACCTTCGTCGTGCCCTCCTCGTCGTTGCTGTAGGAGTAGCCGGGAATCCGGTTCTGGCCGTAGTCGTAGTTGATATAGGCGTTGAACTTGGCGTTGGGCGTGAGCAGCAGGGTGGTGTCGAACAGGTTGCGATATCCCTTCTGCGTGCCGGCGTACTGGGGTGGAAGTCCGCTGTTCTCCGGGCCTGTGTAGTAGTTGAAGTTCCAGGTGTATTTCGGCTTGACCAAAGAACTGGTGAGGCCGACCGTGACGCCGCCGTTATAGGCGGTCACATTATTCCAGCCGTTTACTACCTGCGCGCCGACGGTCCAGACCTTGGAGACGGGCATCGAGGTACGAACGCCGAAGTGGTAGTAGGGAATTGCGTAGGAGAAGAGCAGGCCGTGCGAGTAGCTCCAGTTGTTCATGGTCTCGATGACTTCCTGACCCGCAGAAGTGGTGAACTGGCCGGCATCCAGCTCAAAACCCTTGGCTTTGGGGGGCTTAACGCTGATGTAGGCCTGTTCGATGTAGTTGATACCCAAGCCACTGGATTGAACGAACGTATTGGTGCGGCCGAAGAGGAGGTCGACATGTGCTCCAATCGGATCGGGATCGTGATTGAGGGTCAGCTTTGCCGCTTCGAGATTGAAGTTGTCCTGATCGTCGAAGTTGTAGTAATCGTTGATCATGTTCTGCGGGCGGTTGTTGTTATAGCTGAAATACCCGTCGAGGTAGCCGCTGAAATCGACAGTTCCGACGCTCCAGACTGGGGCAGGAGCAGGAGCGGCAGCGGCCGGAGCAGCGGCCGGAGTGGATTCCGGGGCAGGGGTTGGGGGTGGTGGGGTGCTCGGGGTCTGAGCTCCCGCGACAATGGCGAGAGACAAAACTACTCCGGCCATACCTAACACAACGCTGTGCGGTTTGAAATCCATTCGGTCCATTCCTCCGTAAAATCGCTTGCAGGTTCGGCTTTGCGAGAAGGCACCATGGCAATCTGCGCCCCGGTGCTCCATTTGTTCGGCGCCCCTGTGGGGGTCGCCGGGGAATTGTTTGTCTCCCGGATACCTTCTATGAACGCAAGGAAGTTATAAGGAACTCATAAAGAAAACGTAAGGATTCATCTTTTCTTGCAGTCTGGGCTAAGGAGGGTTAATTCTTGCAGGGGGATGCTAGAATCTTCAGCAGACACTCTTCTAACTTCATCGATCTTCTGGTATATAGCGCGGGTTTGTAGATGAGTTCCATCCATCGAGCCTTGGAGAAGGAAGCTCTCCGATCCCATTCATGTTTCCCTGGCAATTGGGCAGGGAACTTTCCCGGCGTCTCAGTCGCTGTCTACCAGACGACACGCGAGACCTGATACGTCGACGGAGTGCAAATGATTGGTTTCCGACGCGTGCTTGCCGCCGGCAGACGCTCTCCGCAGCCCGCGCAGCCAGCAGGCCCGTTCCCGCCCCAGGCGGACCAGCTCTGCACGTTGATCCTCGAAACCACCAAGCTGGATCCGCACCGCAAACCGGGACAATCGCTGGCGACACTCGTGCAGTCGATCTTCCAGGTGGAGTCGGTTGCCATCTTCGACGCCGATCTGCGCGAAGTCTACGCGACCGGGGAATGGTTCGACGACTTGAAGGATGTGCTGCAGAACATTTACACCTTTGAGACGGTCAGCGACGACCCGGAGACCGGGCTGAGCCGTAGAGTCCTTCACATGGGCAACCTGCCCGTCGGCGCAATGATGCTGCGCGGGGAGACACGCGACCGTATGGCGAATGCCATTGCCTCGGTCGTCGCTATCACGTTCGACCGCTACCACTCGCTGGCCAATGAAAGCCGCACCGAGAGCGCACGGCAGGCCGAGCAGTTGCGGACAACCGTGCTCGACAGCCTGGCCCATGCGTACAAAACGCCTCTGACTGTGATCGGAGCGGCCAGCGAGGGATTGAGCGCGCTGGGCAGACTGTCTCCTGCCCAGGCTGGACTGGTGGCGCAGATCGACGAGCAGACGGGGCTGCTGAGCCGTCTGACCACGCGCCTGCTGAAGACGGCGCGGATGCACTCGTCGGATATGATTCCACGTGTGGAAAAGGTTGCGATTGCGCCGCTGTTTGAAGATGTTGTGGCCAGCCTCAAAGACCAACTCGCGAGCGTCTCGGTAAAGATTTTGATTTCGCGCGACGATCTGACGATCAGCTGCGACCGCAGCCTTCTGATCGTTTTGTTGACCCAGTATGTCGACAATGCGGCGAAGTATGGCGTGGCCGGCACCGAAGTTACCATTCAGGCCGCCGAACACGCGACCGAGGTCATATTCTCAGTGCATAGTTTTGGCCCCGCAATCCCACCTGCCGACTACGAGCGGGTCTTCGATCGCTACTACCGGTCTTCGGCAGCCTCGAATCGGGTACCGGGCACCGGAATCGGACTCTCAGTGGCCAAGCGCACGGCCCAGGCTCAGGGCGGACACGTGTGGGTAACCAGTGACATCGCCAAGGGGACTACCTTTTACGCATCCCTGCCGACCACCTTGCAAGGAGGCGTTCGCCCATGACTACAGCTTTCCAGGCTGCGATTCGCGTGCTGATTGTGGACGATGAGCCGTCCATTCGCCGCGCGCTGCGCACTCCACTCAGCGAGATGGGATTCGTTACGACCGAGGCGTCTCGCGGCGAAGAGGCGCTGCACCTGGCGCAGTCGCAGACGTTCGATGTTGTCCTGCTCGACGTCAACATGCCTGGCATGGGTGGCATGAAGACCCTGGCGCGGCTGCGTTCGGTCGCGCCGCGCCTGCCCATCCTGATGCTGACGGTGGTCGATGACGAAGAGCAAAAGGTGGAGGCGCTGGAGTCAGGAGCAGATGACTACATTACCAAGCCGTTCAGCGTGCGCGAGTGTGTGGCCCGCATGCGCTCGGCAGTGCGCCGCGCGCAGGCTCCGGAACGGAATGAGGATGCACCGCTTTTGATCGGCGAGATTCAGGTGGTTCCGACCCGGCGCGCCGTCACCAAGTCCGGTCAGCCGATCCACCTGACCCGCAAAGAGTACGACATTCTCTACTACCTGATGACCCATGCGGGCCGCGCAGTCACGTACGGTAAACTACTGACTTCCGTTTGGGGGCCGGAGTACCGCCAAGAGGTGGATTACTTGCGGACCTTTGTGCGCCAATTGCGGAAGAAGATTGAGAACGATCCGTCAGACCCGAAGTACCTGCTCACGGATGCCTATGTCGGCTACCGGTTTGCGGAGCTACCGCAAGTGAGTGAGGCTCCCGCTGAAGACGGGACGCCACGTTGATCTGCAAGCGGGGCGGACAAAGCCCTGCAATGCCGGCGCAGCCGTTCGATCAGTGCAGCCGCTCGAGAGTCTGGTCGTAACTCAGGTAACTAACTGTGCTGTTGGGCTTTAAGTCTTCCTTAGGGACAACCAAAAGATAGCCTCCGGATGTCCGGGGGATGAGGTAGTCTATGCTCATTCGACCCTGTGCCGCATCGAACCCTTCAATTCAATTCTGCCCTCGCTCCAAGCGTTGCTCCATGAGGGAAATCACAGCGCGAAGCATTCGAAAACGAGAACGAACTCACTCCATGAGCACATCGAGGTTGTTTCCCTGGACAGCATGTAGCTCCGTGACGCTGGCGATGCTGGTGGGAGCTTTCTGCCCGGCGGGCGCGCAGCAGGCGGCACCGGTCGGGCAGGCGGGTGAGGTGAGTTTGCCGCAGGCTCCGCTGGTGCAACCGCAACTGGCGCAGGCGGCGATTCCGGGCCTGCCCGCACCGCCGGGGCCTCTCAGTTTGACCTGGGACCAGGTGAAGGCGAAGTTCGAGGCGGTCAACCCGGTGCTGAAGTCTGACCAGTCGAACGTGGACGAGATGAAGGCGGAGGAGATCACGGCGTATCTGCGGCCGAATCCGCAGTTCAGCTTGACAGCGGATGGGCTACAGATCGCTCCCAATGGGGGCCAATGGCATCCGGTCTACGGAGAATTCGCCGTCCCCAACTTCAGCTACCTGCATGAGCGCGAGCACAAGCGCGAACTGCGGCTGAAGAGTGCACAGGAAGGCACGCAGATCGCGGCCACGCAGCACCAGGACCTCACCCGCAACATGGTCTTCATGCTCCGTTCGGCGTTCGTGCAGACGCTCCAAGCCAAGGCCGTGCTCGAACTCGCCAGGGCCGACATGGAGTATTACGACAAGATCATCGACATCAGCAAAGCCCGGTATGCGGCCGGCGACCTGGCGAAGATCGACCTGTCCCGCATCGAGTTACTGCGAGTGCAGTACGAGACGGAGATCCAGACGGCGATCGTCAACCTGCGCACGGCGAAAATCGCGCTGCTCCAACTCCTCGACGATAATCTCACGCCAGTCGACCAGTTCGATGTGGTAGGGCCCTTCGATTTCACCAGCGACCTCAAGCCGCTCGCCGACTTTCAGCAGGCAGCGCTCGACGCGCGCCCCGACCTGCGCGCCGCTATTCAGGGTATCGAGCAGGCGAAGACCAATCACAGCCTCGCCATCTCCAACGGCTCCACCGACCCAACTTATAGCGTCTGGTACACCTGGAATTCCGCAGTGAACAACCCGGACGCCCTCCACCTGCAGACTTTGGGTTTTGGCTTGGAGATTCCGCTGCGGGTCTTTGATCGCAACCAGGGCGAAAAGCAACGCACGCTCATCGACATCGACCGCAACCAGCAACTAAGCGATGCCGCCCGCGCCCAGGTGTTTAACGATGTCAACTCGGCCTATGAGCAGGTGCGCAGCAACATTGCGTTGCTGATCCCGTATCGCGACCAGTACCGGGATCAGGCAACCGACGTACGCGACACGGTGACTTTTGCCTACCAGCACGGAGGAGCATCGCTGATGGACTTTTTGAACGCGCAGAGCGACTACCGCGTGGTGCAACTGGCGTATCTCCAACTGGTGGGTGCATATCTGACCGCCGCCGGGCAACTGAATCTCGCCGTAGGGCGTGAGGTGATTCCGTGAAGAACAAGAACCTTGTATGCTCACTCACGCTCGTGGCGTGTCTTGCACTGAGTGGGTGCCAGAAGAAGTTCAACCCGACCGACGGCGCTCCTCCTCAGGCCCAGGTGGTTCCAGCCGGCGACATGAGTTTGGTGACGGTGGACAAGCCGGACCAGTTTCCGATGGTCGCAGCCGACAAGGTGGAGGCAGCGGCGGAGTTGAACGTCACCGGCTCAGTGTTTCCCGATATTTCGCGCGAGGTTCCGGTGATCTCGCTGGCCAGTGGCCGCGTGGTCGACATCAAGGCGCGGCTGGACGACCAGGTGAAGAAGGGCCAACTGCTATTGAAGGTGCAGAGCCCGGATGTTACAGGCGCGTACGACGTATACCTGAAGGCCGTCAGCGACGAGCAGATGACCAACAAGGCCTACACGCGCGCACAAACTCTCTACGAGCACGGCGCCATCTCGCAGGAGATGCTGGAGCAGGCCGAGGATGCGGAAACCGACAACCAGGCGGACCTGAAGGCAGCCGAGGAGCAGTTGAAGACGCTCGGCATCGACAAGAACAACCCCCAGAGTATCGTCCCGGTGTACGCGCCGATCTCGGGCGTGATCGTGGCGCAGAACGTGACCAACGCGGCTGCTGCCGGTGTTACCTACTCGGGCAATGCAACCGCCTTCACCATCGCCGACCTTTCCGTAGTCTGGATCGTCTGCGATGTGTACGAAAACGATATCCCGAAGCTACAGCTTGGGCAGACAGCCAAGATCAAGCTGAGCGCCTATCCCGACCGGCCGCTGACCGGCCGAATCAGCGACATCGGCCCCATCCTCGATCCCAGCATCCGCACCGCCAAGGTCCGCATCGAGGTTGCCAATCCGGGCATTCTGAAGTTGGGAATGTTCGTCACCGCAACGTTTGAGAGCAAAGTCAAGGAGAGCTACGCCGCAGTTCCGGCTTCGGCCATCCTCCACCTACACGACCGCGACTGGTTGTTTGTGCCGGCGGGCGGGAACCAGTTTCGCCGCGTCGAAGTGAATGCGGGCGAGATGCTTCCAGGCGACCGGCAACGCATATCCGCCGCCGACCCCAGACAGCCGATCGCGCCAGGGCAACAGGTGGTTTCCAACGTGCTCCAGCTGGAAGAAACGCTGGAGGCCCAATGAGGCGGAACTGGGCTTCTGTGGTGCGCTTGTAGAACGGGCTCGTCAGGGCCCGGCTGTAGGCCTCGTGGGTGGTACTGGACCTCAGGTTCTTTGACGAAGGTACCCAGCAGGTGCGCGCAGCGGTCAAACCTCCCGCCTGAAAATGAACCGGGGTGCGGAGACGGCGAAGCAAACGGCTTCCCCATCTCCACACCGCTGGTTGCTGTGAGATAGTGCCGGACACGCGCTACACCAGAGCAGGCTCCTTGACTGTATTGATAGTCTTCAGAATGCGCGAGACGATCTGGTACGGATCGCCTTCGGAGTTCGGACGGCGATCTTCGAGATAGCCTCTGTAGCCATTCTTGATAAAGTTGACCGGTAGACGGACGGAAGCGCCGCGGTCGGAGAGACCATAGTTGAACTTGTCGATGGCCTGGGTTTCGTGCAGACCGGTCAAGCGAAGATGATTGTCAGGGCCATAGACGGCGATATGCGCGGCGATGTTGTTCTCGAACGCCTTCATCAGGGCCTCAAGATACTCCTTGCCACCCACCTCACGCAGGTGCTTGGTCGAGAAGTTGCAGTGCATGCCGGAACCATTCCAGTCGCCCCGGATCGGTTTGCAATGCAGTTCCAGGTCCACTTCGTATTTCTCGCAAAGACGCATCATCAGATAGCGCGCAGTCCAGACATCATCGGCCGCCTTGGCAGAGCCTTTGGCGAAGATTTGGAACTCCCACTGGCCCTTGGCGACTTCGGCGTTGATGCCCTCGTGATTGATTCCCGCGGCAAGGCAGAGTTCAAGGTGTTCTTCGACGATGGTGCGGGCCAGGCTGCCCATGTACTTGTAGCCGACGCCGCAGTAGTAAGGCCCCTGGGGAGTCCTGGGGTGGCCATCCTTGGGGAAGCCGAGCGGCCGACCGTCCTTGAAGAGGAAGTACTCTTGCTCAAACCCAGCCCAGAAGTCAGGATCATCCTCGATGGTTGCGCGCGCATTGGTGGGGTGGGGAGTGCCGTCGGGATGCATGACTTCACTGAGAACGATGTACGCGTCCTTGCGGCTGGCATCAGGGTAGAGGGCCACTGGCTTCAAAATACAGTCGGAGCTCTTGCCTTCGGCCTGCATAGTGGAGCTGCCGTCGAATCCCCAAAGTGGCAAATCTGCTAGGGTGGGCGGCTTCTCAAACGACTTGATTTGAGTCTTGCCACGCAACTCAGGAACGGGTTTTTTTCCGTCAAGCCAGATGTATTCGAGTTTGTATTTAGCCATAGTGACGCTAATCTCCTATCTGCAAGGGGTTCTATTTTTGGGATACATACCCAACCTAGCGGGGGGGACATAAAGAACCCATGAAGATTTCAGCGAAACGTACGAGAAGGCCTGCTTTTAGTTAGCGATGCCGCGCCAGCAGGACCATGGCGAGGAAGAGCGCAAACGGAATCAAGGCCAGCGCCACGTAGTACACGACCTTTCTCGAAGTCGCGGACTTGCGCTTCTTCCAGTCGGTCAGCTCGGACCTTTCCGCCACACCAACCTGGTCCAGATGCTCCAGGTCGTGGGCAAAGGAGTGAGCTGACGGGTACCGGTTCTTGGGTTCGCGTTCAAGCGCCCGGTAGAGAACCTCCTGCAACTGCGGGCTGATGCTCGGTTCGGCCTCGTGCGGGGGCAGCGGATGATTGATCAGGCGGTCGTTCATCACCGCGAGTGGCGACGGGCCGGAAAAAGGCGTCTTGCCGGAGAGCATCTCGTATAGCATCACGCCTACCGCATACAGGTCCGACCGTGCGTCTCCACGCTTCCCCCGGACCTGCTCCGGGGAGATGTAGTCGGGGCTGCCCAGGGCCTGGGTGAAGCCCGCGTACGTCAGCCGCTTTGCGCCGGCCTGCGACGCAATGCCAAAGTCGATCAGCTTGATGTTGTCGTCGGGGTCAAGCATGATGTTCTCGGGTTTCAGATCGCGGTGCACCACGCCGTCCTTGTGGATATAGTCCAGCGCCTTCAGGATGCCCAACGTGATTTTGAGCGCCCGCGCTGTCGGCATTTTGCCCTGCTCGAACATCACCTGGCGCAGCAGGCGGCCGTCCACCCACTCCATCACCATATACACCCGCGAACGGTCGTCGTCGGGGTAGATGCGCATTACATTGGGGTGGTCGAGCGCGAGGCCGATTGCCTCCTCGCGCTGGAAGCGGTCGAAGAGGGCCGGGTCGGACTCGATGGCAAAGTGCGGGACCTTCAGTGCGACCTTGCGGCCGTTGCGCAGGTCAGTTGCCCGGTAGATGGAGGCCATCCCACTCTCGGCTACGGCTTCGTCAATGCGGTAGTGGTCAAGTTCCTGGCCGGCTGCAAGAGCTGCGGGAAGACTCATGGGCTCGCTTTCATCGGTCCGAACGTGCCTGGCCTTGGCTACTGAACTGCGCGGCCGCGCGGCGGATTCTCTTGAGTATAACCGGGCAAATTCGTGGGGTTAGTTAAGAAGTGGTAGGGGAGCAAGCGCATCGTGATGCCCGTCACACTCCTGCTTGCGGCCACGCGGCTATCCTACCGTCAGCAAACTTGAGAACCCGGGTCTTATCAGCGGAGTCGCAGGCGACAATGCCGTCCAGAGGGCGTAGCATTTCGCACCTGAGGACTTCAACCTGGCAGCGGCACGGATGAAGCCGGAATTGCCGCTATAGATTGGCACCAGCCCGCGATGGGCGGATGAATAGAGCAAGCCTGAACGGGCTGGAGGATGTGTTTTGCGCCTTGCAGTGTTGAAAGAATCCGCGCCGGGAGAGACTCGGGTTGCCCTCCTTCCTGACGCCGTCAAGGCCCTGATCGCAAAGGGACTCGAGGTCGCCGTTCAATCGGGCGCCGGAGTAGCGTCGGGCCATTCCGATGAGGCTTACGTCCAGGCCGGCGCCACACTTACCAGCGACCGTGAGAGCCTGCTCTGCTCAGCCGACATCCTGCCCGTAGTTAACGCTCCGCCGGCCGAAGATCAGCGGAAGATCAAGCGCGGGGCCATCGCCATTGGTTTTTTCCGGCCACTCGACGATCCTGCGGCGCTGCTCCCGGCCGTCGAGTCAGGCGCCACCCTGCTTGCCGTCGAACTCGTCCCGCGCATCACGCGCGCGCAGGCCATGGACGCCCTGTCCTCGATGGCCACAGTCGCTGGATACAAGGCCGTCATTCTGGCCGCCGACACCCTTCCGCGCCTCTTTCCCATGTTGATGACGGCGGCCGGAACCATCGCCCCGGCCCGGGTCTTCGTCATCGGGGCGGGGGTCGCAGGGTTGCAGGCGATCGCCACCGCCCGCCGCCTGGGCGCGGTGGTGGAGGCTTACGATGTTCGCGCCGCCGCCGGCGAGCAGGTCCGGTCCCTGGGCGCAAAGTTTCTGGACGTCGATCTCGGCGGCATCGCCACGGAGGACAAGGGCGGCTACGCGAGGGAACTCAGCGACGAAGCACTCGAACGCGGGCGCGATCTGATTTCAAAAACGGCGCGCACAGCCGACGTCATCATCACCACCGCACAAGTCCCCGGCCGCCGCGCGCCGCTGCTTATCCGGCGTGACGCAGTGGACAACATGCGCCCGGGCACCATCCTGGTCGACCTTGCGGCACCCAACGGCGGAAACTGCGAACTCACGCGTCCCGGAGAAACCCAGCTTTACAACGGAGTCACTCTCTTCGCTCCGCTGAATCTGCCCGTCAGCGTTCCCGGTCACGCAAGCCAACTCTATTCGCGCAATATTGCCAACTTCCTAGCGCTGCTCATCAAGGACGGCTCGCTCCATCTCGACATGGAAGACGAAATCATCCGCGGCTCCTGCGTGGCAAACCAAGGGCAGGTCGTGAATCCGCGCGTGGCCAGCGCGTTGGAAGCCCTGGCCGCGGCCCAAACCAACTCATGAATCCGAGAGCCCTATGAATCCAGCCGTTCTCATCGCTTCGGTCTATGTCTTCGCACTTGCCGCGTTCCTGGGTTACCAGGTCATCAGCCGCGTGCCGCCTCTGCTGCATACGCCTCTGATGTCGGCCACCAATGCCATCTCCGGCATTTCGCTGATCGGCTCGCTGGTGCTTGCGGGCGGTCACGCGCCACGGTTCGCGCACATCCTCGGGTTCGTCGCAGTCACTGCTGCCACCATCAACGTGGTCGGCGGCTTTGGCATTACCGATCGCATGCTGAAGATGTTCGGCAAGCGCCTTGACGCTAAAGCGCCCAGCTCTTCGGGGACCAAATGACCCTCGAATCCTACTTCATGGAGGCCACGTACCTCCTCGCCTCGATCCTGTTCGTCTTCGCGTTGAAGGGCATGTCGCATCCGGAGACGGCCCGCCGCGGCATGTTCCTCGCCGAGGCCGGAATGATGGCGGCGATCATCGGCACCCTCATCGGTCAGCACATCGTCACGTGGGGCTGGATCATTGCCGGCCTCAGCATCGGATCGATCATCGGCGCCTGGATGGCGGTCTCCGTTCCTATGACCGCTATGCCACAGCGGACCGCGCTCTCCCATGCCTTTGGGGCCCTGGCTGCCGCGCTGGTCGGGGTCGGCGAGTTTCTGGTCCACGGTGCGCAGATGGGCGTGGTGACGCGAGGCGCGCTGGGCTTTGAAGTCATGCTGGGTGCGCTGACCACCACGGGTTCGCTGATCGCCGCGGGCAAGTTGCAAGGCGTCATCGGCGGAAAACCGATCCAGTTCCGCGGCCAGAACGCGATCAACCTGCTCATCTTCCTGGCTATGGCGGGTTGCTTCGTCTACTTCTGGGCGCATCCAGAGACCATCGCCGCTTTCTACGCGATGCTCGGCCTGGCTTTCGTCTTCGGCGTGATGCTGGTGATCCCCATCGGCTCGGCCGACATGCCGGTAGTGATGTCGCTGCTGAACTCCTACGCCGGCCTGGCAGCTGCCGCCACCGGCTTTGTCCTTGCAAACAACGTGCTGATCATCGCCGGCACGCTGGACGGTTTCTCCGGCTTTATTCTCTCGGTCCTGATGTGCAAGGCGATGAACCGGTCGATAACAAGCGTGCTGTTCGGCGGATTTGGCTCGGTGATCGCGGAAGCCACAGCCGAAACCGGCGGGGTGATGCGCGAGATCAGCATCGAAGATGCCGCGATGCAACTGGCCTTTGCCAATCGAGTGATCTTCGTACCGGGTTACGGGTTGGCCACGGCGCAAGCTCAGCATGCGGTACGCGAGTTGGCCGATGTGCTGGAAGGCCGCGGCGTGACGGTGAAGTACGCCATCCATCCCGTCGCCGGCCGCATGCCGGGACATATGAATGTTCTGCTGGCCGAAGCCAACGTCTCCTACTCGTCTCTGTACGAGATGGACCAGATCAATCCCGAATTCCCATCGACCGATGTGGCCGTTGTGATTGGCGCAAACGACGTGGTCAATCCGGATGCCCGCGACAATCCGAACTCGCTGATCGCCGGCATGCCCATTCTCGAGGTCGATCGCGCCCGCAGCGTGATTGTGCTCAAGCGCGGTCAGGGCCGCGGCTTCTCCGGACTCGAGAACCCCCTCTTCTACAAGCCCTGCACCACCATGTTGTACGGTGACGCCAAATCCAGCCTCAGCCACCTCGCGCAGGCCATTCAGCACGTCTGACGCCAGCTTGCCGCGCGAATGCACTGCGCCGCCGACACGAGTTGCTCTAGCGGCGTTAACCGCGCACGATGGCATGCGGAATGCAGGGTTTTCGAAGACAGCGGCGTGAGTTCTGTCGGCAGGGCTGCCGGCAGCCGGCCTTTACATTACGATCTGTTTGACCTGATACACCGGGAATGCGGAACCCTGCTCTTCGAGCTTTCGGTCGGTCTCGAACTGCTCCGCCCGGCCTTCGGAGGACGCAGCGCGGATATCTTCGAGCAGCTTGCGCTCGTCGAACAGGCGATGGATCGAGTTCACTGCCGCTGCGAAACCCGCGGCGGCGACCGGTCGCGAGAAATAGTAACCCTGGGCCTCGTCGCACTGCCGTTCGGCCAGGAACTTCAGATGGTCCGGCGTCTCCACTCCTTCGGCGATCACCTTGATGCCGAGGTGGTGCGACATGGCCACGATCGTCCGCACCACGGTTGCGGCGTTTGGCTCCGTCACTGCCTTCATCACGAAACTCTGGTCGATCTTCAGCCGGTCGACCGGGTATTGCAGCAGATACGAGAAGCTGCAGAATCCCGTGCCGAAGTCGTCGATGGCGACCCGCGCGCCGAGCTGGCGAATCAATTGCAGCTTCTCCAGGTTCGACGCGGAGTTGATCATCAGCGTGTTCTCGGTCAACTCGAGTTGCAGATTCCTTGCCGGGAGCCCGCTGTCCTCCAGCGCTTCATCGATCACCTCAAGCAGATTATGCTGTTCGAACTGCCGGGGCGATAGATTCACGGACACGGAGAGGTCCATGCCCAACTCATCGCAGATGGCCTTGGCCTGGATGCAGGACTGCTTCAGCGCCCACTCGCCGATGGCCACGATCAGGCCGGTGTCTTCCGCCAGCGGAATGAAGGTCGACGGTGCAATCACACCCAGCTTGGGGTGGTGCCAGCGCAACAGCGCCTCCATGCCGATTACGCGCCCGGTGGTGAGGGAGACCAGGGGCTGATAGTGCAGGAAGAGCTCTTCGCGAACCAGGGCGTGACGCAGTGCCGTGTCCATGGACAGGCGTTCCTGGGACTCTTTCAGCATGGCCTCGGAGAACACCTGGTACTGGTTGCGGCCATTTTCCTTGGCGGCGTAGGTCGCCGCGTCCGCGCGCTCCAGCAGGCTGTCGACATCTTCAGCGAAGTCAGGGAAGACGCACACGCCCACGCTGGCGGTGAGGTTGACCTCCATTTCGCCAACCTGAGCGGTACTGGAAACGCGATCGACCAGCCGTTTCGCACATCGCTCCACGTCAACCAGGGTAGCGATGTGCGGCATCACCACGATGAACTCGTCTCCGCCCAGGCGGCCCAGAGTGTCCGACCGCCGCAGCGACTGCCGCATGCGCTCGGCCATGCCTACGATGATCTCATCGCCGGCCCGGTGGCCCAAGGAGTCGTTCATCCGCTTGAAGTGGTCAAGGTCGATGACAAATACCGCCACCTTGCGCCCGTGCAGCATTGCCTTCTCAATCGCCTCGGCGATGCGCTCGCGCAGCAGGGTACGTCCCGGCAGGCCGGTCAACTGGTCGTGGGACGCCATGTGGTTCAGATAGGTCATCAATTGTTTTCGTTCCGTGATGTCCGATGCGATTGCGATAAATCCGCTGAGATTGCCCGCACCATCCTTCACCGCGGTCACCGCAACATGCACCGGCAGCGTCGAGCCGTCGTTGCGAACGTAGGTCCACTCACGTTCGTCGACTTCGCCGTGTGCTGCCTTGGCCGTAATCAGGTTCAAACCGTTCAGGTCGGGCGCATCGCCCGGCAGCGTCTCTTCGGAGCGCCGGGTCAGCTCGCTGGGATCGTGCAGGGTGGTAATCGAGACCTTGCCGACGAGGTCTGCGCGCTTATAGCCGGTCAGCCGCTCGGCCGCCGTGTTCATTGCCTGGATTACGCCCTTCAGGTCCGTCTCGATAATGCTGAACGGAGCATTCTCGAAGACCGAGTTGCTGAAGCTCGACAGGCTTCGATAGCGTTCTTCGCTGGCTTTGATCTCTGAGGCATCGCAGGTGCGGATCGCCAAGCCGTCACCAAGTTTGGTCACTCGCTGGCGCAGCCAAAGCTCCTTGCCATCCTCCTGGGGGATGGAGTACTCCTCGGACAGCGGCTCGCCGTCCAGCACCACCTTGCGATAGCGGTCGAACATTCCGCTGGTGCGATTGGCGGGGAAGAGCACACACAGGTCCTGATTCAGGAGCTTGGTTCGCGGTGTCTTCAACAACGCTTCGGCGTGCCCGTTCACATAGACGAAACGGAAGTCCACGATATCGCCGGCCTTGGCTCTTACCGCGTCGAAGATGAAGAAGGCGTCGGGGCTGGTCTCGGCCGCGGCGATGAATCGCGCATCTTCCTCATCAGCCCGGCGATTGGAGACCCACTGGTTCCGCTCGCGCCAGACCAGCAGAACCGTGGCCAGGAAGGTTGTTCCCCAGATAAGGACATTGACTATTGGCGATGCGAGCGCTTGACGGCCTTCGCTGAGCCGGGCGAGTAGCAGGAACAGCGCAACCAGCCCTGCGGCCACACGGATCAATTGCGAGCGTCGAGAACCCTTAAGCCAACGTTTAATCAAGACTGCCTGCCTTCCAATTACCCCGCCGTGACTGAAACTTGCGTCACTTCTGGTGCTCAAGTAGCTGGGATAGCTCAGGTTCGAGCGTCAAGCAAGGCTAGCATTCGAGGAGTCAAATAGAACTACTCCGCATGGGGTCAGGGCTACAACTTCCGGGCCATTTGCGGCGGGTATAAGTATCTAAGTAGTAATGGGTTGCCCTCACTACCTGTCTTATTCGTAACAGAGTATCACGCTCGTCGACCGGGAGCGCGTGATCGTGATCACGGGTGTGATCGCGACCTTCCGCTGCGCGGGGCGCATCGCTTGAGCAGCGCTACTTCTCCTTCTCCGGTTGGCTTGCGGCCATCCAACCGTGCAACTGCATCCAGTGTTCCAGCAGGAGCGGCCAGACCTCCAGTTCGGCGAGACCCTTCAACCCCTGCCCCATGCCCGTTCCGTGCGGACCAAGCTCGAAGATGTGCAATTCCGCCGGAACTCCCGCGCGTTTCAGCGCGTCGTAGTAGGCCGTCGCATTCAGCGAGTTCACCGTCTGGTCCCCGGTGGTCGAGTAGATAAAGCTCGGCGACGTGTCCTTGGTGACGTGCCTCGCGTAAGAGATCTTGTCGAGAGTTTCCGGCGATGGGTTGTCGCCGACCAGGGCCTCCATATTTCCTGACCGCGGCACCGAAGCATCCATGGTGAGGCGCGCATACGAGAAGACGGCGAAGTCCGGATGAGCGTTCACGCGTTCCACCGGATCGGTGTTGGCGCGATCCTTCTCGAAGGGTTCGGTCGCCAGATAGCCGGCCAGGTTTCCGCCGGCGGAGAAGCCCCAGACACCGATCCTTTCCGGCGCGATTCCAAAGTCGGCGGCGTGGCTACGCACATAGCGAACCGCGCGCGCGCCGTCCATCATGGGAACTGGATAGTGGTACACGGGGGACAATCGGTACTGGAGCACAAATGCCGCGACTCCGTGCGCGGCCAGCCACTTGGCCTCGACTGCGCCTTCCTTCTCCATGACGACTTGGGTGTAACCGCCGCCGGGAAGGACGATCACGGCTGACCGGACCCCCGCAGCCGTCGCCGGGTAGTAGTAGAGCTTGGGCATATCGGCCGACGCCGAACCCCTGGCCAGGGGCGCACCATCCGGCCACAGCGTCAAGATTTTGGCGAAGCCTGTAGGAGGCGGATTGCCGGCATTTGACGGGCGTGTCGAAGAAGGTGTCTGGGTGTTGCCGGCGACCAAAGCGAGAGACAAGACAGCGGACAGAAAGGAGATGCGATTCATGACCCTGCCAGCATACCCGGACTTCGCCTTGCGGTCGCAAAATTCTGCGCGCCGCCCGCAACTGTTCCGCGCCGATTCCGTCTATTGTCTAGTTATGAGTGTCGCGCGAGGTTCCAGCACTGTTTTGTTGATGGTATCGGTGTTTGTGGCGGCGGGGAGCACGACCTTGCGGGCGCAGCAGCCCGCCGCTGCTGCCCAGACGAAGTCTCCTGCCCCCGCAGCCGAGCCTGCTCCGGCTTCCACAGCTCCCACGCTCAGTGTGGATGCGCGGCTGGTCAATATTCCCGTGATTGTGCTCGACAAGCGGGGTGCTCTGGTTCGGAACCTCACCAAGGACAACTTTGAGATAAAGGTCGACGACCACCCGCAGACGATCCGCTACTTCAACGTGGATACGGACCTTCCGCTGACATTGGGTCTGCTGGTCGACACCAGCATGAGCCAGCGCACCGTGATCGACGACGAGCGGACTGCCAGCTTCGCTTTCCTGGACGACATGCTGAACGGCCCCGCAGACCGGGACAAGGCATTTGTCGTCCAGTTTGCGCACCAGACGGACCTGCTGCAGGACGTGACCAGCTCGAAGCCGAAGCTGCAGGCGGGCTTGAAGGAACTAAGCACGCCGGCCTCCGGCGGAGATTCCGGAGGAAGTAGCTCTGGTTCCACCTCTGGCTCCAGTTCCGGCTCCGATTCCAGCGATAGCGGTACAGACCGGGCACGGCGCGGCGGCGGGACCACGCTGTACGACGCTCTGTTTCTCTCCTCCGATGAGCTGATGAGCAAGCAGAAAGGCCGCAAGGCAGTCGTCATCCTCTCCGACGGCGTCGATAGCGGGAGCAAGGAGTCGCTGGCGTCCTCGATCGAGGCGGCGCAGCGGGCCGACACCATTGTCTACGCGATCTACTACCAGGGCAGAGAGGCGGGTGGTTTTCAGCAGGATCGCAACCGGCAGGGCGGAGGCTATCCCGGAGGCCGAGGCGGTGGTTATCCAGGCGGAGGCTATCCCGGTGGCGGGGGCGGTTATCCGGGCGGCGGCGGCGGTGGCCGCGGCGGGGGCCAAAGACCGCAGCAGATTTCGCGGCCGGACGGCAGGAAAATTCTCCAGCGCATGGCCGATGAGACCGGCGGGCGCCTCTTCGAGGTGAGCAAGAAGGAGACGTTGGCGGACATCTACAAGGAGATCGGCGAGGAGTTGCGCGCGCAGTACCGGCTGGGCTATTCGCCGGACAAGGACACTTCGTCCGAAGGCTACCATCGGATCGACCTGTCGTTCTCGAAGTCGACTCCCAATGCCAAGGATCTCTATATTCAGTCACGCGACGGCTATTACATCGGCGGCTCGAACTAGAGCTAGAAATAGTGGGTGAGCTCGGCGAAGGTGGCGAGTTCGACGAGATGCCGGCCGGGTGGCGGCTGGTTGACTCGCTCGTGCTCCAGCACCCAGGTAGAGTCGTGCGGGATGAATACCGCATGCAGCCCGGCGGCAAGCGCGGGGTTGATGTCCGACTTGGGGCTGTTGCCGATCATCCAGGTGCGATCGCGGTCGCACTGGTGGTGGTGGGCGAGCGCGCGGTAAGCAGCGTCAGTCTTCTCCGGTAGAACTTCCACGGCGGCGAAGTGCGGAGCCAGGCCGGAGCGGTGCAGCTTGTCGCGCTGCTCGGCCTCGTCTCCTTTGGTGACCAGGATGCAGCGGTGACGCAAGGCCAACTCGGCGAAGGTGGCGGGCACGCCGGCGATGAGCTCAATCTCGTGGTCGGCGATGGACTGCGCGAAGCTGACGATGCGCGCGTGCTTCTCCGAGGTGACAGGCGCGTCGCTCAGTTGCTCGAAGCAGGCGACCAGGGACTTGCGAAAACTCTTCAGGCCGTAACCTTGAGCCTGAATGGTGGCGCGTTCGACGCGGTTGAGATGTTCGCGGACCTCCTCAGGCGAGTGGATGCGGTGGTCGAGGTAGGAGATGAACGAGGAGATCGCGCGCTCGAAGTAAATGTTGTTCTCCCACAGCGTGTCGTCGGCATCGAACAGGAGGGTCTGTCCGGGAGACTGGCGGATGGGTAGGGTGTCGGCGGTCACAGGTGGATTATAGGGGCTCACGGACGGGTACTTGGCGGCTCCTGTGCTAAAAACCTAAAGTATGTCTTCTAAATAGGTTAAGTCTGGACTGGTCTACATCTCCCGAAGAGGGAGGGCCAATGCGGGGCCTTCGTTGGCTAATAGGCGAGCGGTCGAACGTAAGATTTCCACAGGGCGTGGTAACTAATCCTTTAGTTGTTCGTCTGAAGAGTATCCGCGCCCCTGGTGTGGGTGCGGGAGACTGGACGCCGAATGCCGCCAAGGAAGTCGATCACGCTGACGGAAGCCGAGCTGAGACTGATGAAGATGCTGTGGGTGCGCGGCGAGTCGGCGGTGAGCGACCTGGTGGCAGCGATGCCCGAGAGCGAGGTGCTGGCCTACACATCGGTGCTGACGACGGTCCGGATCCTGGAGCAGAAGGGGTATGTGCGGCACCGGCAGGAGGGGCGCGCCTTCCTGTACAGCCCGTGCGTCAAGGAGCAGGAAGCGAGTCGGTCGGAGATCCGCCACATGATGCAGCGGTTCTTCGGCAACTCGCGGGAACGGCTGCTGCTGTCCCTGCTCGGGGACGAAGAGATTGACGCGGAAGAGCTGCGGCGCCTGAAAGACGCGATTGCGAAAGCGGCGGATGATGTCGAACCCACCCTTCACGATGGGGCTGTGAAGGATGGGCCACCCAGTTTTGTGGCTGGCCGGAAGGTGGCGCGATGATCGGGCTGGCGCATCTGTGGATTGCGGCGGTGTCTGGCTGGTCGCAGGCGGTGACCGGCTCGCTGGTGGCGGCGGTGTGGCAGGGAATTCTGCTGGCGATGGTGGCGGGGCTGGGGCTGCGGCTGCTTCCCAAGACGCCGGCGGCGGTGCGGTTTGCGATCTGGTTTGGGGTGTTTTTGGTGGTGACGGCGTTGCCGGTGCTTTCGCTATGGCCCCATGCGGCTGGAGCGGCGAGGACGAGCGGTCGCGGCGCATGGCTAGTCATGGATGAACGGTGGTGCCTGGGTATCGCGGCGGTCTGGGCGGCTGCATCGCTGGTGCGGGCGGGGACTTTGGCGGCGGCGGCGTTCCGGGTTAGGGCGCTGTGGAAACGGGCTACGCCGGTGGAGAAGTTTGGGCGTGGCGAAGTGAACCCCACGATAAACGCTCGCTGCGCTCGCGTTGATCATGGGGCACCCGGATTTGATGGCGCGGGGCGGCGTGCGCAGATTTGCACGTCGGAAGAGGTGGATCGGCCGACAGTGATTGGGTTCTTCTCGCCGAAGATTCTGATCCCGGCGTGGCTGTTGGAGAAGCTGACGGCGGCGGAACTAGAGCAGATTGTGCTGCACGAGGCGGGGCACCTGGGGCGCGCCGACGACTGGATGAACCTGCTGCAGAAGATCGCGCTGGTGGTTTTCCCACTGAACCCGGCGCTGGCCTGGGTGGAGCGGCGGCTGTGCTTTGAGCGGGAACTGGCGGTGGATGAACGGGTGCTGCAGGCGTTGGCCGGCCGGGCGGGTGCAGCCAAGGCGTATGCGGCGTGCCTGGCGACCCTGGCGGAGTACCGGCTGGGGCGGCGCGCGTTGGCGCTGGCGTTGGGCGCGCTGGGACGCGAGTCTCACCCCAGCCGGCAAGCTGGCTGGGGACCCCGGTCGGAGCTGGGGCGACGCGTGGGAAGAATTCTGCGGCGCGGTGAAGGGATGAAGCCGCTGCACTCGCGGCTGGTGCTGGGCGGAGCGATGCTGGGCTTGCTGGTTGCGGCGACGGGCTTCGAACGATGCCCGCAGGTGGTGAGCTTCTCGAACGAAAGTACCCAGACGGCGGCGAGGGATGAGCAGGGGAGGTCCACCGAAAGGGTGAGCACGGCAGTGAGCGAGAGGCCTTTCATTGCTCTCAACGTAACGTATAAGGCATCTAAGAAACGTGAGATACAGCCAGTAATTAGTGTGACACATGAGATAGTGACGATGGCGTCGGATTCAAGCACGCGGCTGAGTGCGAACTTCGAGGGCATCGACCAGGTGCAGCGACCGGTCGACCGGGGATCGGATGGTTCGGCGAGGATGATGCAGACCACTGTGCCGGTTTCAAGCGCGCGGAATCGTTCCAGGACGATCTCGGATGCCGTGCCCGCGCAGCCTGCAGATGTGGTGATGCAGTGGGTGGTGGTGACTGCGTGGCAGGACGGGCAGGGAACGCGGATGGTGTTCACAACTGAACGTACATCGAGCGCGGCGAGGCCGGCGGCTGCGGATTCCACGCCAACAGCGGGCGAACAAGTTAGGCCTTCGGAGCAGGGCTCTCGATACGCGGCGGTGCCGGTGCGGGGCGGCTGGATCGTCTTTCAACTTTGAGGTTGGAGTTCAAAGCTGTTTTGGAGGTATTTCAATGGCGGAAGCAACTAATCAATTAGTAAACGAGGTGAAGAAAATGGCACGGAAACCTTTGAGTCTAGGTGCTGGTGCAGTGTTAACGGCTGCGCTGGCTGTGAGCCTTGTGTTCCACGAGAGCTCGATGCGGGCGGCGGTGAATGCGACGCCCATTGACGACAGCAGCGTTGCGGCGCTGACGGCGCTGGATCGCGCGATGGAGGCGGTGGCAGCGCACGTTGAGCCGGCAGTGGTGAATGTGCAGGTGACCTCGAAGGCGTCGGAAGAAGAAGAGGTTGGCCAGAATCAGCAGGGCGGCGAGCAGCAGCTTCCTCCGGGCTTTGCGCAGTTCTTTGGACCGAACGGACCGTTTGGCGGGTTTGGCTTCGGTCAGCCGGGGCAAGGTCAAGGGCAGGGGCAGGGCCAGGGACGGCGGTTCCAGCAGCAGCAGCGGCCGTTGGAGCATGGAGTCGGCAGCGGCATCATCATTTCGCCTGATGGCTACATTGTGACCAACAATCACGTGGTGGACGGCGCGGTGAACGTGAAGGTGACGATGAACGATCGCCGGGTAATGGACGCGAAGGTAATCGGGACGGACAAGCTGACCGATCTGGCCGTGATCAAGATCGACGGGCACGATCTGCCGTTCCTGCAGTGGGGCGACTCGTCCACACTGAAGCCGGGACAGACGGTGCTGGCGTTCGGCAGTCCGTTTGGGTACTTCCAGGACTCGGTGACGCGCGGGATTGTGAGCGCGGTGAACCGGCAGAATCCGTATAGCGACGACGCGCGCAAGCCGGGCGGATTCATCCAGACAGACGCGGCGATCAACCCGGGAAACTCCGGCGGCGCGCTGGTGAATGCGCACGGCGAACTGGTCGGTATCAACACATTCATTATCTCGGACAGTGGATCGTTCGCGGGCGCGGGGTTTGCGATTCCGTCGCAGATCGCCAAGACGACGGCGCAGGAACTAATTGCGCATGGCAAGGTGGAGCATGGGTACCTGGGGATCAGCATCGAGAATGTGACTCCCGAGAATGCGCAGTTCTTCAACCTGAAGGAGGCGACTGGCGCACTGGTGTCGCAGGTCTCTCCGGACTCACCCGCGGCGAAGGCCGGGCTGAAAAGCGGCGACGTGATCGACCAACTGGATGGGCAAAAGGTGGTGGATTCCAGCTCGTTGCAGATTGCTGTGAGCCAGCGTCAGCCTGGGCAGAAGATCCAGCTTGGCGTTATTCGCAATGGCCAGCCGCTGAGCTTGAGCGCGACGGTTGGAGAGTACCACCAACCGGGCACGCAGGTTGCCGACAATGAGCAAGGAAATGGCGGCCAGGCGAACACGGGCAAACTGGGAATCGCGGTCGACGACCTGAACGCCGATGCGCGGCAGCAGTTGAACGTGCCTGCGGATGTGCACGGTGCGGCGATTGCGAATGTCCGTCCGGGTTCGCCGGCGGAGGATGCCGGTTTGCAGGCGGGCGATGTGGTGCTGGAAGTGAACCGCAAGCCGGTTACTTCGGCGGAACAGTTTGCAACGGCGGTGCATGCTACGCCGGCGGGGAAAGACATCCTGCTGCTGGTGTGGTCGAAGGGGAATAGCACCTTCCGCGTGCTGCATCCGACGGATGGAAACCAGAACGGGATGTAAGGAGAGTTGTTAGTTGTCAGTTCTCAGTTGTTAGTTGAAAAGCAAATGCAAGGGCAGGGGCCGTCGCGGGGGGATTGCGGCGGCCTCTTTCTTTTCATAGAGCAGGAATTGGGTTTAGCTTTGCATAATGCTTCCAAAGGGGACGGAGTGAATTTTCTCAAAGCGGCAACTCTATTGCTTGTGGCGCAGGCGTGTTTGGGTCAGGTTGTGCCGTCGATGGCGCCAGACGCAGACCCGACGTTTGAGGTCGCCACGATCAAGCGAAGCCAACCTGACGAACAGCGGGCGGTGATGGTGGTGGGCACGCGGCTGGCTACAAGGGCTACTTCGCTCGTGGACTTGATGATGTTTGCCTACGGGGTCCACTCTCTTCAGATCGTGGACGGGCCGGAGTGGATTGGGGCGGAGAAGTTCGACGTTGTCGTGCAGCCGAGCCTGCCGGGCAGGCCGAGCACGGCGCAGATGCGGTCCATCGTCCAGAAGCTTCTTGCGGACCGATTCAAACTGGCGTTTCATCACGCGCAGAGGGAGCTTCCGGTTTATCGGGTCATCACCGCGAAGGGAGGGCCGAAGCTGACACCAGCCACGAAGGAGGAGCGGGAAAACAATACTGCGGCTATTGGGATTGGTTCGGGAGGGATGACGGTGATCAATGCGAGTATGAGCGAGTTTGCCAGCTTGATGCAGCGGTATGTTCGCCTGGATCGGCCCATCGTGGACCATACCGGAATTGCCGGGAAGTACGATTTCAAACTGAGCTGGACACCTGACTTCTCGCAATTCGATGGGAATCCGCCGCCTGGGCCGGCGAAGAGCGATGAGAATGCGCCGTCCTTGTACACGGCGATCCAGGAACAGCTTGGGTTGAAGCTGGAAGCTGCGAGAGAACCGGCTGACGTGCTGGTTATCGACCGTGTGGAGCGGCCTTCGGAGAATTAGCGGTCGCGCTCAAGGTTGCGGAGGGCGAGGCGGGCGGCGTTGGCTCCGCACATGCCGTGGACGCCGCCGCCGGGAGGGGTGGAGGCGGAGCAAAGGTAGATGTCCGGCGCGGAGGTGCGGTATTGACGGCGGGTGGGGCGGAAGAGAACCTGGCGGAGGTTCATGGCACCGCCGACGATGTCGCCACCGATGAGGTTGGCGTCCATGGCTTCGAGCGCGGCGGGCGTGGAGACGTGGCGGGCGAGGACGCAGTCGCGGAAGCCGGTGGCGAAGCGCTCGATCTGCTGTTCGATGCGGGGTAGTATGTCTTCCGTTGAGCCGTTGGGGACGTGGCAGTAGGCCCAGGCAATGTGCTTGCCTGCGGGCGCGCGGGTGGGATCAAAGAGCGTGGGCTGAGCAAGGAGGATAAATGGCTTTTCTGCGTGGTGTCCGCTGGCCATCGCCTTTTCAGAAGCTGCAATTTCGGCGAGCGTGCCTCCGATATGGACGGTGGCGGCGCGGAGGCAGGCGGGGGCGTTCCAGGGGATGGGACCGGAGAGCGCGTAGTCGACCTTGAACGCGGCGGGGCCGTATTTGTACGCGGCGAGCTGGCGGCGATAGGTCGAGGTGAGTTGACTTTCGCCGCTAAGGGCCAGGAGCTGGCGGGGCGAGATGTCGCAGAGGGTGAGGTCGCACTCGGGAAGTTCGCTGAGGCCGCGGATTCGCGCGGAGGTGGTGATGCGGCCGCCGAGGTGGATGAGGTCGGCGGCGAGGGCGTTGCTGAGGGACTGCGCGCCGCCACGCAGGATGGGCCAGCCCACAGCGTGCGCTGCGGCCCCGAGAACCAGGCCGAAGGAGGCGCTGAGGGCCTGGTCGAGACGCAAAAAGGAGTGTGCGGCGATCCCGGCGAAGAGGGCGCGGGCGGGTTCGGTGCGGAAGTGTAAATGGGCGACAGTGGTGGCGGAGAGAGCCGCGTTGAGGCCGAAGCGGGCCAGCAGGAATGGATGCCTGGGCCAGGCGATAACGGGGCCGAGAATGTCGGCGCTGAACTCAGGCCAATGGGTGGAGAATGGCTCCATCAGGTTGCGCCAGACGTGGCCGTCTGCGCCGAGCGCGGCTTCAGCGTCAACCAGCTCCCGCTCCAGCGTGACGGCGGTGCCGTCGTCGAAGGGGTGGGCGAGCGCGGCGGGGGATTGAATCCACTCAATGTCGAAGTGCTCGAGGGGCAGGGAGTTGAAGAACGGAGAGCCGGCGGCCATGGGGTGCACCGCGGAGCCGAAGTCGTGCTGGAAGCCGGGGAGGGTGAGTTCCATGGTGCGGGCGGCGCCGCCGACGGTGGGCTCGGCTTCGAAAAGCTCGACGTCCAGGCCAGCCTGCGCGAGCACGATGGCGGCGGCAAGGCCGTTGGGGCCTGCGCCGACGACACAGGCTTTGCGGCGGCGACGATTCGTGGAAGGCTGAGGCATTGCTTCTCCGGATGTGGTCGGCTTGCGCTGCCTACGCACAAGGTTAATCCCGTTGGCGGGAACGGCGTAATATTTTCACGCACGGCGGATGAGTGCATCTTAAGGATCGGCCATGGACAAAGCCAGGCATGCATTTCTCTATCTGTTCGATGCGGAGCATGGCGCGAAGGACCGGCTGATTGCGCGCTGGATGTTTCTGCGCGCGATGGGGCTTATTTATTTCTCGGCGTTCTATGCGCTGCTGTTCCAGGTGAAGGGGCTGATTGGGCCGCAGGGGATTCTGCCGGCGGGCGAGTTTCTGGACGATGCGCGCAGCCTGGGCGCGGTGCGGTTCTGGTATGCACCGACGCTGCTGTGGCTCTCCAGCAGCAAACCCATGCTGATGGCGCTGATGGGTGTGGGGCTGATCGCGGCTGTGATTCTGATAGTGAACGTGTGGCCGCGGGCGATGCTGCTGGTCTGCTTCGTGTGCTACCTGTCGTTCGTCAGCGCGGCGCAGGATTTCTCCGGCTACCAGTCGGATGGGATGCTGCTGGAGGCGGGGTTCCTCTCGCTGTTTCTGGCGCCGGGAGGCCTGCTGCCGGGATGGGGAGCCAGGCGGCCACCGGCCCGGGCGGCGGTGCTGCTGCTACTGTGGGAGTGGTTCCGCATCTACTTTGAATCGGGCGTGGTGAAGTTGCTGAGCGGCGATCCGACCTGGCGCAACCTGACCGCGATGTACGAGTACTACCAGAACGGACCGCTGCCGACGTGGATTGGCTGGTACGTGCAGCACCTGCCGTATTGGTTCCACAAGGCGACGGCGGGGGCGACGCTGGGGATGGAACTGGCGCTGGTGTGGATGGCGTTCCTGCCGCGGCGCTGGCGGATTGCGTGCTTCTTTATCGTGACGGCCTGGCAGATCGGCGTGATTGCGACCGCGAATTACACGTTCCTGAACTACCTGGTGCTGGTGCTGGCGTTTCTGCTGCTGGACGATGCCTTCCTGCGGAGATTTGTCCCGGCGCGATGGAGGGAAAAGCTAATCACAGAGGAGACAGGGGAACAGAGAGAACACCGAGGGATCGTTGGAGATCAACCTGTTGCGGATGCGCGCGAGTCGGAAGCTGCGGTCGAGGGAGAGCCCGACACGGAACCGAGGGAGCCGGCGCGCTGGCTGGTGTCGGCAGGGGTGGCGATCCGCGCGATTGCGCTGACCTGGGTGTTTTACGCAACTACGGTGGAGCTGGTCGCAATGTTCTGGCACGAGATGCCGCTGCCAACGTCGCCGGTGGCAGCGATGGAGCCGTTCCGCATCGCGAACCAGTACGGGCTGTTTGCCGTGATGACGCCGCACCGCTACGAGATTGAGTTCCAGGGCTCGAACGATGGGGAAAACTGGGTTGCGTATCCCTTCCGCTATAAGCCGCAGGACGTGCGCGAGCGGCCGGGCATCTACGCGCCCTACCAGCCGCGCTTCGACTGGAACCTGTGGTTTGCGTCGCTGGGCTCGTGGCTGCAGAACCCGATGGTGCCGCGGACGGAAGAACTGCTGCTTCAGGGCGACCAGGACGTACTGGGCTTGTTTGCGGGGAATCCCTTCCCCAACGCGCCGCCGAAGTATGTGCGCGCGGTGATTTGGCAGTACTGGTTCAGCACGCCGGAGCAGAAGCGCGAGCAGGGCGTGTGGTGGACGCGCCAGTATCTCGGCACGTATGCCCCGACGATCACGCTGCGGGAGGATGGGCGGTACGGCGTGGTGGCGAGGCCGTCGCGCGAAGCCGAACCGGAGCCGTGAGGCCTGACGCAGGGGCAGATTGTAACCGAAAAGGCTTGCTTTCTGCCCGTAAATGCCTTAGAATGAATCTCGCGCGTCCTAGACGAAGAGTTATGTCGGATGCGCCACTCAAGTACTCTGGCTCGATCCAAAGGGCTGGAAACAAAGGACAAAGGACACACAACTGATGGCAAAGCGTCGTGGAAATCCAAATTGGGGCAAGCCCGAGCCGATCGGCCCGGTGGTCCCAACCGTTACCTCTTTCGAGCAAGTGGTGAAGGAATTCAAATTGACTCCGGACCAGTACATTCGTTCCACCCGGCTCCGGGAGTGGGCTCGTCGCAACAAGAATTCGAAGTACATCCCTGAGGCGCTGCTGGAGGCCTGGGGGTTCGAGATCGAGTCGACGCTGTAAGGTTTGCTTGAGTCTGAATGCGAGCGCCGCCTGGTATGGGCGGCGCTTTCGTTTTGGTGCAGGATTGAGATGCTTGGTTCGCGGCGCTTTTGCGCCCGGGAACAGGCGCGCAGGCTCATATGATGGAGAGCAGGAGATTTCATGAAAAGTTCCGGAACGGGGAGGGTGCTGGCGACCCTCTTTCTTGGCGTGATGTTCGGGATTTACCGGCACTTCCAGCAGATGCGTGCGCTGGGCCGCGGGCGCGACGCGTTCCTGGCCCGGCAGAGCCACGATTTCGACCGCATCACGCAAACGCACTCGCTGGGTTTGATGCTGATCGCGGGAGTGATTCTTGCGGTGATTGCGGTTGGCTTGTATGAGTTGATTGCGGCTGGGTTTACCAAGATGGTGGGGCCGAGCACGGCGGAGGAGTAGCGGATGGCTGAGGGACCGCAGAAGACGGTCTTCGCTGAGGTGGAAGAGGCGGTCGCGGAGATCCGCGCGGGGCGCATGGTGGTCGTCGTGGACGACGAGGACCGCGAGAACGAGGGCGACCTGACGCTGGCGGCGGAGTTCGTCACGCCGGAGGCCATCAACTTTATGGCACGCTACGGGCGCGGGCTGATCTGCCTGACGCTGACCGAAGAGCGCGCGGACTACCTGCGGCTGGGGCCGATGACGGCGGAGAACACGTCGCGCTTTGGCACGGCGTTTACCGAGACCATCGAGGCGCGGGAGGGCGTGACCACGGGCATCTCGGCGGCGGACCGGGCGCATACCATCCTCGTCGCAATTGATCCACGATCGAAGGCGAACGACCTGGCGCGGCCGGGGCATGTCTTTCCGCTGCGCGCGCGCAAGGGCGGCGTGCTGGTGCGCGCCGGGCAGACTGAGGCTTCGGTGGATCTGGCACGAATGGCGGGACTGGTTTCCGCGGGCGTGATCTGCGAGATCATGAACGAGGACGGGACCATGGCGCGCGTGCCGGACCTGATCAAGTTCTGCGAGGAGCATGGGCTGAAGATGCTGACTGTGGCGTCCCTGATCCGCTACCGGCTGCAGCACGAGCGCTATATTCACCGCGTGGCCGAGGCTACGCTGCCGACCCGGTACGGCGACTTCCGCATGATCGCGTACGAGAGCGAAGTGGACGGCGCGGAGTCGCATGTGGCGCTGGTGTATGGCAACCGTATCGACAACCAGATGGGCGACGAGGCGCCGGGGCAGGCCGAAGACGAGCCGGTGCTGGTGCGCGTGCACACGCATTGCCTGGCCGGCGACGTATTTGGGGCGACGCTGTGCAACTGCCACGCGCTGGTGGACAACTCGCTGCGCATGATCGCCGAGGCGGGCAACGGCGCGCTGATCTACCTGCACAACGGCGCACGCGGGTTCAGTATCGACCGGTCGGGGGTTGCGGGGAGGGCCGGGGTGGCGCCGCCCAGGTTGGTGCTGCATCATGACGCGAACCGGAGCCCCAGGCCAACCGAAACGCACGACGATCACAGCCAGCGGGCGCAGCGCATTCTGCGCCAGGTTGGGCTCGGCGGGCAAATCCTGTCGGACCTCGGCATCAGCCGCATTCGCCTGCTGACCAACACGCGCACGCACGTTCCTGCGCTGCAGGGGTTCGGGATCGAGATTGTGGAGCAGGTTCCGGTTCCGGTGGGCACCAATGCGGTGTCGAGAGCCTGATGCGCGGCCGGGTAACAAAGCTATGCGTGGCGTTTCTGCTGGGCTGGCTCGCCTGCACGGGCGCGGCGGCACAGACGAGCCATTGGGTGGGATCGTGGGCGTGCTCGCAGCAACTGCCTGAACCGCAGAACGCACTCGCACCCGACGATCTGCGCGATGCCACACTGCGCGAAGTCGTTCATCTCTCGATCGGTGGAGACCAGATTCGCGTGCATATTTCCAACGCGTTCGGCACTGAACCGCTGCGCCTGACCGCAGTTCACATCGCGCGACCGGGGAAGGACAGGGGAAGCATCGATGCGTCGACCGACAAGGCGCTCACCTTTGGCGGTAAGCCCGATGTGACGGTGCCGGCTGGCGCGGAGTATATCTCCGATTCCATTGTGTTTCCGGCGACGGCATTCTCCGACCTTGCGGTGTCGCTGCATTATGACCAGCCTCCGGCGCAGCAGACAGGCCATCCCGGCTCCCGCGCCACGTCGTATGTGGTGCACGGCAACGAGGTCTCTTCGGAAGATATTGAAGGGGCGAAGAAAGTGGAGCACTGGTATCAGCTCTCCGGAGTTGATGTGCTGGCGCCTGCACTGGCAGCGGCGATCGTGACGCTCGGCGATTCGATCACGGACGGCCACGGTTCGACAACCGACGGGAATGATCGGTGGCCTGACCTGCTGGCGCGGCACCTCGATTCCGATTCCAGACTGGCTACGATGAGCGTTCTGAACCAGGGCATCGGCGGCAACCGGCTGCTGTTGGATGGCCTCGGGCCGAACGCACTGGCGCGCTTCGACCGCGATGTGCTGGCCCAGCCGGGAGTCCGCTTTCTGATCGTGCTGGAGGGGGTCAACGACCTGGGAACATTGACTCGCGATCATGAGGTGACTAAGGGCGACCACGAAGCACTGGTGCAGCGGATTCTCTCGGCTTATCAGCAGATGGCGTTGCGCGCGCATGCGCACGGCATTCGCGTGATTGGGGCGACCATTCTCCCGTATGAAGGGTCGGACTACTACCATCCCGGACCGGCAAGCGAAGCAGACCGGCAGACGATCAACCAGTGGATTCGGAGTGCAAAGGACTTTGATGGAGTGGTGGACTTCGACGCAGTGACCCGAGATCCGGCGCACCCGAGCCGGCTTCTGCCTGCATTCGACTCGGGCGACCACCTGCACCCGTCACCCGCCGGGTACAAGGCGATGGGTGAGGCGATTCCGCTCACGCTATTCCCACACTAGAATAGGTTCCGCAGTCTTAGGGTTGGCTCCGGCGTCGAGCAGGGAAGCGAAGCCGCGTCGACGCATCTCGCGTTCGAATGCAGCGTGGTTGGCATATTTATAGAGGATGGTCTGAAATCCGAGTGCGTCGGCAGCGGCGACATTCTCTTCGCGGTCGTCGAGAAAGAGGATGTCTGCGGGCGCGGTGTTCAGGGCTTCGGCGGTCTTGAGGTAGATGGCGGGCTCAGGCTTGGCCATATGCAGCGCGTAGGACCAGATGCACTGGTCGAAGCCGGCGAGCCATGGGAACCTGGCGACAATCCCCTGGGCCATGCAGTCGCCGATGTTGGACAGGATGCCGGTGCGGATGCCCGCGCGCTGGAGCCGGCCGGCCCACTCGACCATGGGCGGGTTGAGGCTGGCCCAGAGGTCGACGTCGGCGGCGAGCAGCGCGGCGAGTTGCCCGGCATCGAGTGTGATTCCCGCGTGATCGGCGACCGCGCGCCAGTAGGTGGGCCCGGTCAGCGCGTCGCGGTCGTAGTCGTGGCGGAACTTCCAGTAGGCTTCGTGCAGGCGGACTTCGTCCAGGCCGGTGATGACGCGGATTCGCGCCCACGCTGCCGGATCGGGCGGGTCGGAAAGCACCTGGCCGTAGTCAAACAGGACCGCGTGAATGCGGCTTGCAGCGGACTGCTGGCGGGAAGCGGAGTTTTCTGCAAATGGAAAGGGCATCTGGCTTGATTGTAGGCGATACCCTTGAATAGGCGGTGACTACGAGTTGATGAGCGCGATGCGTTCCGCGATATGGACTCCGGAGTTGAGGTGCTGGCTGGATGAATGCGCGCGCGAGGCAGGCTTTGAGGCTGCCGGCGTGGCCGAGGTGCGCGCGCTGGACGATCCGGCCGTTGCGCAGGAGTCGGCGCGTTACACCGGATGGGTGGAAACGGGGCGCGCGGGTGAGATGGAATATCTGAAGCGGCGCGATGAGTCCGGCACGCTGGTGCGCAGTGCCCTGCGGGCGGCGATGCCGTGGGCACGCTCGGTGGTGGTGTGCGCGCTGAATTACAACGCAGACGCGCCGAGGTCGATTGACGCCGCGCCGCCGGGGACCGGTTGGATCGCGCGCTATGCCTGGAGCGGCCGCACGCTGGAGGACGGATCCAGCGTCGCTACGGATTACCACAATGAGCTGCTAGGCCGGCTGCGCCGGATCGAAGCGGGATTGCTTGCGCGTGCGGGATGCGAAACCCGCTGCTATGTCGATACGGGACCGCTGGTGGAGCGCAGTCTCGCGGTGCCGGCCGGCGTGGGCTGGATCGGCAAGAACACCTGCGTGCTGAATCAGCAACTCGGATCGTGGCTGCTGTTGGGGGTGATTGTTACCTCGCTGCCGGTAGAGGAGCGGTACGCAAGAGTTGCAGGGATGGACCGCTGCGGAAGTTGCACGCGCTGCATCGATGCGTGCCCCACCGGTGCGCTGCTGGGGACCAAGGAGATTGCGGGCCCGCGCGAGATGGACGCTTCGCGCTGTATCGCGTATCTGACCATCGAGAAGAAAGGCGCGATTGACGAGAGCCTGCGCGGGCCAATGGGCCGTCAGGTCTTCGGCTGCGACATCTGCCAGGATGTCTGCCCCTGGAACCGCAAGGCTCCCATCGGAAACGCGGAAGGCATGCAAGTGCGGCGTGAGTTGATCAACCCGGCGCTGGACTGGCTGGCGGCGATGGATGCGAAGGAGTTCAAACGGCGCTTCAGGGGTTCGCCGCTCGAACGCACCGGACGCAAGCGGCTCTTGCGCAACGTAGCGATTGCGATGGGAAACAGTGGGGAAGCAGCGTCCCTTGCCCAGTTGGACGAGTGGCGGGCCGGTGAGGATGCGGTGCTTGCGGAGGCGGCGGAGTGGGCGCGCGCGCGGATTCTGGCGCAACAGGCTGCAGGCCGAAGCAAATGCTAGCCGATTGAGGCTTCGAGTTGCTCCCGTACGTCTGCTAGCCTAGCAACGAGTCACGTTTCGCGGCTGGGGAGAGCGCGGGGCGTGAGCAGACTGGCCTCTACCCCATCCGCGCCAGCCAGGGAGCAAGATTCGCCACGATGTCCGCAGGCAACTCGAACGAAGATACCCTCGAAGCTCCGGCAACCGTCCCCATCTCCGAGGTGCGCCCGGTGGTTCGCGCCACCGGTTCGTGGGCACAGGTCGTCGCGCTGGCGAAGTACATGACTAGGACCGAGGTGCATACCTACGCGTTCAGCGTAGCGGCCAATGTCATCCTGTCGCTCTTTCCGTTCATAGTGATGATGCTGACCATCTCGCGCCAGGTCTTCCACTCGCAATCGATGGCGACGGTCGTCGGTGAGATGATGTCGACTTTTTTGCCGTCGAACCAGGATTTCATCATGCGCAACATGCAGATCCTTGCGCATCCACATAAGAGTACGCAGGTTTATTCCATCATCATGCTGTTGATCAGTTCTACCGGCGTGTTTCTGCCACTTGAGGTTGCCTTGAACCGGGTGTGGGGCGTAACCAGGAACCGCTCGTACCTGCACAATCAGATCGTCTCGCTCGGCCTGGTGTTCGGGGTCGGGGTGCTGGCGATGACTTCCGTTGCGCTGACTGCCGGGCAGAAGTCGATTCTGACATGGATGTTCTTGCGCCCCGTCAATAACAAGTTTCTGGCCAGCATCCTCGTCCCGGTTGGCAATCTACTCTACAAGCTATTCGAAGGCGGCACGATGCGCATCTGCGCTCTGGGCGCGAGCATACTCATCTTCTTTCTCATTTATTGGATACTGCCCAACCGCAAGGTCCCCGCGCGTGCGGTGATGCCTACCGCCATTGTGATCGGCCTGCTGTGGGAGGGGGCGAAGTACCTCTATGTGTTGGCGCTGCCCAAGCTGGACTTCCAGGCTGTGTATGGCCCCTTCTATGTCTCGGTTGGGTTGATGATCTGGGCGTTTCTCTCGGGCCTTCTACTGCTTGCGGGCGCGCACTTTTCGGCGACGCGCTATGCTCTGTCGGTAGCGCGTCAGGAAGAACGCAAGCAACGCGAGCAGCAGGGTAAGGAGAACGATGTCGCAGGCGCCTGAGTCCGTTGGACAACAGGACAACCCGAGGTGGTGGAGGCGAAGGCCCCCCACCGGAGTGGCCGGCGCTGTCTTCTGGCTCGCGCTGTGGTTCGGGTTGCTGTGGCTGCTGCGGCGGACCCCGATTCCCGGCCGCACACTGCTCGGCTGGATGCAGGTGCTGGTGGGGATCGCGCTGGTCGGGCTGGCGGTGCCGCTGGCCTGGCGTCTGATTAACCAACACCTGCTGTGGAGCTTGCGCAATAAGCTCATTCTGACCTACCTGTTGATCGGCCTGGCGCCGGTGGTGCTGGTAGTGACGTTTGTGACCATTTCGGTCTGGGTCGCGGCGGGACAGTTCTCCATCCATCTTGCCGACTCGCGCATGCGCCAGGAGTTGGACGAGTTGGGCGTGAACAACACTACCCGCGCGGGCATGATGGCGCGCATGATGCGCGCGCGCGAGCAGGGCTTGATCGGGCAGGCGCCGCCGCGGCGAGCCACCTTGCGACCGGAGGGGAACCCGGCCCAGCGCGCAACACCAGCCGCGCCGCAGGATACGTCCGCAGCCGCCACCGATGCCAGTGCCGCCTCGGAGGCGACGCTGTCTTCCGAAGCTCCGCCGGACCCGTTGCGCGCGCGCCTGCACCCGCACACGGCGATCTATCTGAATGGCGCTTCATTGCCGACGCTGGCGGGTGTGCCCGCGTCCATTGTTGCGCAAAATGCAATGGCGCGAACCCCGCTCGGCTTTCCCGCGTGGGCGGCCGACCTGCATGGCGAACAAATCCGCTACCTGGTACTTGACGGCGAGGATCTTTACCTGGTTGCCATCGACCAGCGTTCGGTCGAAGGCAGCGGTATAGTAACGGTAATCACCAGCCTGCCCGTCGACGGCGCGCTGGTGGACGTAATCGCAAAGGGGCTGGGCCGGGTGAACCTCCTGACCGGGGTGGTGACCGGCGACCTGCTCACCGCACCCGCAGACGCGCAGGCTGACGCAGAACCCTCGCGGCCGGGCGAGATTACTTCCGGGCAGAGCGCTCGCAAAGACACCGGAGTTGCCTCCGTTCACGGCGGGACCGAGCCGATCTCAGTCTATGTCTACGACTTTGGCGTGCGCTTTACCTCCACGCTGGACACCGTCGACTGGGAGACCGGCAAGGCGGCCGCGTTGCCCGCTGTCATCGAGGTGCACTCGCGTCCCTCGCTGCTCTACCGGCAGCTCTTCGGCAGTTCGCTGACTGGAGTTGTTACCAGCGCTATCCGCTACGGCCTGATTGCACTGTGCTTTTTTTTCGCGTTGATTGAGGCACTTGCCCTGTGGATGGCGCTGCGCCTCAGCAGCAACTTCACAGAGTCGGTCGGAGAGCTTTACGCGGCCACGCAGCGGGTTGACCGTGGCGACTTAACCCACCGTATTCCAGCAGCACACCTGAGGCAGAAGGACCAGCTTAGCGAGCTGAATCGTTCGTTCAATCGTATGACCGGATCGCTCGAACGACTGCTCGCCGAACAGCAGGAGAAAGAGCGCCTCCAGAGCGAACTCTCGATTGCGCAGGAGGTGCAGGCCAATCTCTTCCCCCACCATGTGCGCAACCTGCCCGGGCTGGAGTTGCATGGCATTTGCCGCCCGGCGCGTTCGGTCTCCGGCGACTACTACGACTTCCTGATCTTCCATCATCCGAATCATCCGGATGGCTCGCCGGGCGGTGAGTCGGGCGTCGGCATTGCGCTGGGGGACATCAGCGGCAAGGGCATCTCGGCGGCGCTGCTGATGGCGACGCTGCACTCCGCCGTGCGCGCCTACCGTCTGGCAAGCGAGGACCTGGTGTACAGCGAAAGCTCGGTTGCCGGCCTGAACGTGAGCCGCGAAGGCCTGCCCGGCGACAGTGGCAAGCTCTTCGAATCGCCCGGCCGCATCCTGTCGATGTTGAACCGCCACCTGTACCGCAGCACGCAGCCGGAGAAGTACGCCACGCTTTTCTTGGCGCACTACGACGCGGACACCGCGCAACTCACGTACTCAAACGCCGGGCACCTGCCGCCGCTGGTTCTGAGCCGCGACGGGAAAACCCGGCGTCTCGACCGCGGCGGCACCGTGGTGGGTCTGATCGACGGCATGCGCTACGAGGAAGACCGCATCCAGATGAACGCGGGCGACATCCTGGTAGCCTATTCCGACGGCATTACCGAGCCGGAGAACGACTTCGGCGAGTTTGGCGAGGCGCGCTTGATGGAGGTAGTCGCGCGCTATCGCGACCAGGCGCTGGGCATCATCTCCGCGCAGGTGATGCTGGCGCTGGATGCGTGGATCGGCGCCGAAGAACAGCCCGACGACATTACGCTGGTCCTGGCGCGGCAGTTGTGAGTGGGGCCTACTTGATCTTCGTCGAGCCGACGTAGTCCTTAAGCGCGATCGTGACGGCCGGCATTTCGATTTCGAGCCGGCGCTGGAAACGCTTTTCCACGAACTTGATCGGCATTCCAGGGCAGAGATAGCCCGCCCTCGTGGGAGCGCTCAATTGGAGCGGAGATACATCGACTGAGCTGATGTGCGGCAGCATGGAGACAGAACTGGAATTGCCAGCCATGCCGAACGCGGGATCGGCCGCTGCATCCGGGAAGGTGCACGGGCCGAGCTTCCTGAACGTCTCGATCGCGAAGCGGGGCGGGGCCTGAAAGGCCGAGCGGCAGTTGACAACCGAGTAGCTCTCATCCAATAAACAGAAACCGATTCCCGGAATCCGAGCCCCAGCCGTGGAGAGCACGGATTCCACCGGGGGTTGATCTTGAAGTTGCGTGAGGGCGAATTCGATGCGCAACAAAACAGGACTGCCGGCGAGACGACCGTAAACGTTCTTCGGAATCGAGAACTCCGAAGACGCGGTAATCTGGCCGGAAGATTGACTGGACGCAAGAGTCCCCGCCTGGGAGAGCCAGGGCGACTGCCATTGATAGCCATTCGCTCCCGTAAGGGTCAACCTGTGTCCTTGCAGGGTGAAGCTGGTACCCGGCTCCACTCCCGAGAGCAGCAGGGGTAGATGAAGGAACAGCCGCGCGTCGGGATCACTGGGCAGGGGAGTTCCAAACGCACGCAGCGGGTTGCTGTCGAATTGGACGGAGACGGAAGAACCGCTCGTAGGCAGCGGGTATTCATAAGCCGCGAGCGATGTCCCGGGCACGGTCACCTGCAGCAGCAGGGTCAGGACCGGAGCCAGGATGAGCATTTTGAGGGAGCGCCCAGTCGTGCGATTCCGGTATTGATTAATAAGCGCCGCCAAAAGCGCGGCCGCAATCAGGAAGAGTTGCAGCGGAAGAAGAGTCCGCGGAGCCAAGCCCTTGAATAGAGTTGAAAAAGAGGCTACGGCGACCAACATGGCGATGAAGACCAGCAGCACCAGCATGGCTTGGCCGATGGATCGAGTCAGGGCCGCCGCGCAGACGACTGGAAGCACAAAGACGACCGTGAATAGAAGCAGGTTGCGCAATAGCGCAGGAATGCTCTGTGCAATGGACAGGTGTGCCTGGTGCAGCAGGATGACCTGCGAAACCACCAGCGGGAGGTAAAGGAAGACGAATAGAAAATAGCACTTCGCCGCAATCAGCCTGGACCATTCGTAAGGCCGCGTTGTCCAGAACTGATTCAAACCGACCAGGCGTTCTGCCTGGATCAGGGAAGTAATCAGGACCACCCATATCATGCAAAATGTCAAAACCAATACGTTGGTTAAGGTGTCCGTGGAAAAAAACATCAAAGGGTTTGATCCCCAGCTCTTCGACTCAAGCACGGTGAAGAGAGTCAGGGTAGAAATCGGCATCAGCAGTTGCGGCAACATTTGCGCCGTGTCCTTGCGGAAGATGTTAAGGGATTGATTCATTTCGTTGCACCGTGTTCGGACTTGGCGCGGATGCCGCGATTAGTGCGGGCGTTGGCGAGGAAGATGGAACGCAGCGACAACGGCTCGAAGGTCAATTCGCTGGCACCGGGAAAGATCGTCCGGATGTGCGCAATCGTCTTTTCCTGCGTGCTGAATCCGGAATCCTTGAAGCGCACGCACGAGCCCGAGTGCTCGACCTCCAGCCACGACTCAGGCAGATCTGCTGCTCTGGTTGCACACGCATCGATGCGGAACTCGACCTGGCGGAAGCGATTGCTGAGGGAGGTCATCTCTTCGGAGAAGATCAGGCTGCCCTGCTCCAGATACCCGATGTGGCTGGCAAAAGTTTCGATTTCCGCAAGGTCATGCGAGGACAGAAAGATCGTAGTTTCTCCTATGCGGTCCAGCAATCCCTGGATCAACTCGTCCCGGACCAGGGGATCGAGCCCGGAAAAGGGCTCGTCGAGAACCAGCAACGCAGGCCGGAAGCTGAGCGTGCTGACAAATGCAGCCTTCATTCGCATCCCCCGCGAAAGATGCTGGAGTTCGCGGTCGAGCGGCAGGGCGAAGTCGGCCAAAAGTTGCTTCTCCAGCGCGTAGTCCCAGGTGGGGTAAAACGGCCGCAGGTAGCTGAGGAAGGCGCCTACGGTCATTGAGTCCGGCATCTCCTGGGTCTCTGCGACGTAGCCAATGCGATTCAACACTGCGCCGCGAATCTGCCCCGAGGCCAGCCCGAGGACCTCCGCCGTGCCCGAGGTGGCAGATTGAAGATTCATCATCAACTGAATCAGCGTGGTCTTGCCGGCCCCATTAGGGCCGACCAGGGCATAGACAGAACCCGGTTCAACGGAAAGCGTCACGTCCTTGAGTGCGGTCTGGGCGCCGTACATGCGGGTTAGGGCGTGAGTGGCAATGGTCGGAGTCGTCATCGGCGCGCCTGACCTCGACGGATTGGAGTGAGCAGCTCGTACTGCTTGGCGATGGAGCGCACGAGTTCTTCCTGATCCACCCCAAGTCTGCAGGCGTCAACCACAAGTTCTTCAATCTGGCGGCCCAGAAGCCTGGTCCGCTCGCGAGGATTTGAGTCAGGCGGCGTCAGAACAACCGTACCGATGCCGGGATGCATCGCCAATAAGCCCGCATCGATTAGCTCAGTGACAGCCCGATGGGCGGTGTTGGGGTTGATTCGCAGGTCTTTCGAGAGCGTGCGGACCGAGGGAAAGGGCTCGCCCGGGCGCATGTGCCCCGAGATAATTGCCCGCTTGGCTGCATAGACAATCTGGTCGGAGATGGGGATGCCGGGCTGCAGCGTGACGGGGAATGGTGTCACTAGTGTAGTAATACAACTAATACACCTGGATTGCAAATCGGCCTAACCGATTGACAGCCAGCGCCAAAAGGAGCTAATAGCAATAGATCACCCCGGGCCATCCCCATACAATTTGCAGTCCCCCAGGCGGTCGAGGCGCGGTATGCGTGTCCCATTGGGACACAGTTCAACATGGGAGGAGAAAATGACGAAGATAGTTCGCAAGGCGGTACATTCAACCCTGATTTTGACGGTGCTGATTATTGGCTGCACGAAAGCCGGTTCGGAGTTCGTCGGCAAATGGGTGGATACCGGGAACAGCGCCGACACCATGACCATCGCGCGCAATGGAGACCAGTTCCAGATCACCGGAGCTAACCAGCAAACCATGGACGCAACCATTGCCAAGGACGGAACGCTGCAGATGGCCGCCATGCCGGGCATGGACCTGAGCCTGACTTACGTCAAGAGTTCGGACACGCTGCAAGCACCGGGCCTGCTTGGCCCGACTGTCTATAAGCGAGCCAACTGAAGTCAGGGCGTGCCTGGCATCGCCTTTACCACGATGTTGTTGGGCGCGCCGCCAGCGGGCAGGATGGTAAACAGCGCGGGCACGCCACTGCGGTCTACGGTGCGGATGACGGAGACGTCGCCGGAGCGGGCATCGGCGGCCAGCAGAAGGTGCTCGTCGGCGGAGAACGCAAGCGCATCCGGAGCGTGGCCGGTGGGGACGCTGCCAGCTTTCATTGAATCGTCGATGCTCCACAGGTTGACCGAGTCGGAGCCGAAGTTGGAAATATACAACGTGCTGTTGTCCCCGCTGACGATGCCGAAGGATGGTTTGTTGCCGATGGGGTAGGTCCCGCCGACCTCGTTGGTCTGGGTATCGATCTCGGAGAAGGAGCCAGAAGCAAAGTTGGAGCAGAATATCTCGCCGCCATCCGGCTTGAGCGCGAGTTGGACCGGGGTCTGGCCGACGTCAATCAGCGCAAGCATGTGGTCGGTCAGCAGGGAGGGGTTCTGCTTCGCCTCCCTTGAGTCCGGCGCAGCCGCGAGCGAAATCGCCATCACCTGGTGCCCGCCTGAGCAGGCGACGAACGCCTTGTTCAGGTTGGCAGGCAGGATCACCGCATCGGTGGCGCCCGGGCAGCCGGAGAAGACGGCGCGCAGGTGCGGCAGAGTCTGCTTCTCTGCGGGCTTCGGCTTCAGCGGCAGGCCGGGAAGGATCGGCTTTGCTTCCGCTGGGGGCGGTTGGACCGCGAAGATGGAGACGCTGCCGCTGCCGCGGTTGGTCACCACCAGCGAGCGCATATCGGGCGAGATGCGCGCCAGGCCGGGCTGCTCGCCGGTACCGACTACGCCGATCTCGCGCCTGCTGTCCAGGTCGATCACGCTGACGGTGTTCGATCCGCTGTTGGCCACGTAGGCACGTTGGCCGGCAGCGTCCACCTCGATGAAGTAGGGAAGCTTGTGGACGGGGATAGTTGCGACCACGCGATTCGTATCGGTGTCGATCACCGAGACCGAGCCCGCGCCCGACGGGCTGCCTGCGTTGACCACGTACACCTCGTTCCGCTTCGGATTGGCGGCCAGCCCGGTGGGCTGGTTGCCGACCTGCAAGGTGGCCTCCTGCCGCAGGTAGACGAGGTCGAGGACGGAGACGGTGTTCGACGAGCCGTTGCTGACGTAGGCGAACTCACGGTAGCCGGCGGGGACGTCGGGAAAGCGACCGCGGTGGCAGCCAACGTCCGCCAGCAACAGCAGAGAAACGGCGCAGGTGGCAAGGCGAAGGTGGCTCGAGCTGCAGAAGTGCCTGAGCGCCTGAAGAGAAGAACCCGCGCAACAGACTGCAACCGACCAAACTGATTGGATAATTTGCACTTCTGCGAGTCTAGCGGCGGCGGAACCCCGTCCGCAAGCACGGGTTGCCTCAAGGGAAACCCGGGCTTGGGGCGAAACTTTTCGGAGCGCGCCGGTTTTATACCGGAGAAGCGAGATTCCGACTCAAGCCGGAATTCACGCATCACTGACATACTCCTCGGACAACGAAGCCGGAAGTACGATCCTTCGGCTTCGTTGATTTTTTGCCCCCACCCAAATCAGGAATCTTCGCCGTTCGCCGAAGCCAGCGGATCATCCGTGCCGGCGCTCTTCGGCGTGTGCAGCCATTGCCACGCGGTCCACGCGCAGTACCCGCCCTGGATCAGCCACACCGAAAGATAGGTCCAGAGCAGGTGATGAGCTTCCATGCTGCTGCCGAATAGCCAACTGAGCTTCATTTTGCCATCTCCAAAGAGGCTTCGATTGCCAGTAGCGCGGCGTCCTCGTCGCGTGCCTGGCGACGGCGCTCCAGCACGTAGCGAAAAACAAGGATGAAGATCCCCCACATGGTCCATCCTGCCAGGTTCCAGAGGAACGCAGGAAGCATCGAGGGATCCATCTTTGCGTCCGGATCGCCGGACAAGAAGATCGGCGCAGGATGCTGCGTACGCCACCAGCGAATGGACATGTAGACGATTGGAACATCGATTCCTGCGAAGATCGACAACACCGCCGCCAGGGTCTGGGTCTGCCCGGTGGCGGAAAGCTTGCGCAGCATCAGATAGCTGACGTAAAGCAGCCATAAGAGCAACATGCTGGTCAGGCGCTTATCCCATGTCCACCAGATACCCCAGGTCACGCGGCCCCAGAGCATTCCGGTCCACAGGCAGATGGTGGCGTAGACGACGGTTACCTCGGCCGACGAGATCGCCCACGCATCCGCGTTAAGCGCCTTCAGCGGATCGCGCTGCCGCCAGTAGAGATAGAAGAGCGACGCAAAGAGATTCACATACGGGAACAGCAAACTCAGCATCGAGTGGGGAACGTGGTAGTAGATGATGCGGAAGACGTTGCCCTGGAGCGCATCCGTAGGCGCCAGCAAGAGGCCCATCCGTGTGGCCTGCGCAAGAACACCCACCGTCAGGAGGAACCAGACGATGCCAACCAAGCCGAGAATGCGGGAGCGCTGCATGATGTGCTTAGTTTACCGCGAAGATAGAGGTTTGGGGGCAGGGGATTGTGACAGGCGTCACGCACTTCCTGCGGAGTGGGGAGCCGACCTATTCCGCGTTGAGCACGGTCTCGAACAGGAGCAGGCAGACTAGGGTGAAAATGATGTTGTAGGCGATCAGCACGTTGATCCAGAGCCCCGGCTCGAACTCGCCCGTGAGGATGGCAGTGGTGGCCTGCATCATGCCCAGCAGCGCGGGGATGGAGATGGGGAACAGGATAAGTGGAAGCATCATTTCGCGGTTGCGCGTACGCAGGCCGAGCGCGGCGAAGAAGGTGCCGTTGCACACTAAAGCCCAGGTGCCGAGCGGCATTACAACCAGGATTAGCCATCCTTGCCCGAGGGCGTGAAGGTTGTAAAAGAAGAGAAATGGCAGGGTCATGACGAGCTCCACAATCATCACGAACAGAAAGTTCGCGAGCGCCTTGCCAAGAAACATCGCGGATGGCGGCGCCGGCGACATGCGCTGCGCGTCCAGCACGCGATTGCGCAACTCGCGCGTCCAAGCCTGGTTGAGCGCAGTGATGGAGGCGAACAGAAGTACTACCCACAGAATGCCGCCGGCAATCTGGCGGGACATGGCCGCGGTGGGATCGAATGCCAGCGAGAAGACCACCACCACCAGCAGCGAGAAGAACAGCATCCCGTTGATCGAGTCGCGCGAACGCCATTCCAGTTGCAGGTCTTTGCGCAGATGGGTCAGAACGTGGCTGAAGTAATTCACGCATGCACCTCGGCGCCGGCTGCGGCGGGGGTGGCTTTGGTCAGGTCTGCGAGCGTCGCGCCAGTGGCGCGCAGGTAATCCGCGGGCGCCAGCACCAGTTGAGTTCCGCGCTGCCCGGCCGAGACCGAGATGACATCATGCAGCTCGATGGTCTCGTCCGCGAAGGCAGGGAAGGGGGTGCGCGCGGCCATCACGGTGACTCCGCCGCGCACGTAGCCGGTCAGCGGTTCGACATCCTTCAGCGAGGCCAGCTCCACCTTCTTGACATCCGCGGCATGCGCCAACTTTTTCAGGTCAAGCTCTGAATCGCCGGGGATAACAGCGAAAAAATGAGCAACAGCTTCGCTGGCCGCGCGGGTCAGCAGCGTCTTGAAGACCTGTTCGGCAGGCATGCCGAGTTTGCGCGCAACCGAGATGGCGCTGAGGTCGTCGGGATCCACCTCGTACGTCTGCACCTCGTACGCGATGCCGAGCGAGTCCAGCAGACGCGCCGCATTGGTCTTGGCCGGGCGGGTGGGCTTCATTGTTCTGCTCCGCGCGCCGCGCTTGCAGCTTGCGGGCGGGTAGTGAGAGAGATAATCGCGCCGGCCTTCATAGTCAGCGTGGTTTCGGCCAGCGGCTCGGCCAGCTTTGGCTGGTGCGTGGTGAGGATGACGGTGCGGGCGCGGGGGGCCGGCGCTGCCTCTTGCGCGGAGCCCGGCTGACCCGATGCGTCCAGCGGCGATTCCACGGGCCAGGTGCGGAAGTCAAGCAGCAGTTCCACCATATGGTGGGCGGACTCGACGTCGAGATTCGAGAACGGTTCGTCCAGCAGAAGTAGCTCGGGGTCGGTCTGCAGCACGCGGGCAAGGGAAGCGCGCTGGCGCATGCCCTGCGAGTACTGGCCGACGGGGCGCGGCAGTGCCGGGTCCAGGCCCACCGCGCGCAGCGCCATCTCCGGCGAGGTGGTGCAACTGCTGCAGAAGTGGCGCCCTTCGCGTTGCAGTGCGGCAAAGTAGCGCAGGTTTTCGAGCGCGGACAACTCGTCGTAGAGCATGGAGTCGTGGCTCATGTAGGCGACGCGGCGGCGCTGCTGGCGCGGCTCCTGCTGGAAGACATGCACCGTGCCCCGGCTGGGTGCGATCAGCCCGGCGAGCAGCCGCAACAGCGTCGATTTGCCTGCGCCGTTGTCCCCCAGGATCACCGTTGCCGATCCCACTGCGAACTCGACCGACACCTTGCGCAACGCGGCAAAGTTCCCGTAGAGCTTGGATACGGAATCAAGCCGTGCAGCCGGTGCGTGGGTGGTATTGGTTGCGGGGGCGGGTTCGATCATCTCACCGAGTATAGAGCGCATGCTTCAAATGACCGGGGATTGCGGACGGGCGTTCACATGGCAACGGAGAGTCAAGTTATGCATGAGGTTACCGGCCTATCCTAGGCGAAACCCTGGGGATATCACTTTGTCGGGGCGAGCATGGCGGTGGTGCCAGCCGGCGCTTCGCCCTGCTTTGCCGGTGCGTACTTCGAGGCGCACTTGGCCTGCAACTGGGTAGCGTGGAAGACGCCGTCGCGGCCATACGTCCCAACGGCAAGCGCCTGGGCGTCGTCCTTGAAGGTATCGGGCGGCGGCTCGGCTCCCTGATAGTCGACCTTCAGGGTATGGCCCTGTTCCAGCAGCGTGAACTGCGCGTTGGTGCCCGCACGCTGAATGCTACCCGGCACAACGTTTCCGGCGACGCGCAGATGGCGTGTGTACGCCTTATTGCCCATCGTGTTCAATTCACTGACGGTGACGTAATATTCCTTCGTCTTGTCGACGCCGGAGTAGGAGAGCCAGCCGACCGTGGCGAGAATCACGACCGTCGCTGCAATAATCTTGATGGGTGGCATACCGCGCATGATGAGTTGAGTTTACCAGCAAACGCAGGCTGCGCGGTGCTTTCGACGCGGACTAGTGTGATGGGCGTCACATTTCGGGCGTGCGCCGTCGGCGCCTGCTTTGGGACTGTACAATTCCCCTGATTCTGCAATCAGGATTTATGCGGGGTAGAGACGTGCCGGCATCCATCGATTATCTTCCTGAACCGCGAAGGCCGCGGCGAGGGCGCAAGCTTCTTATTCTTCTGGCAGTACTTGCCGCGATCCTGTTCGGGTTCGGGAGTGCGGTTTCGTATTGGGTCAACTTGCTGTGGTTTCAGTCGCTTGGCTATGGGGACGTGTTCTGGACTACGTGGCGCCTGCAGTGGGGTATCTTCGCGCTGTTTGCGGCAGTGACCTTTGTGATTCTGTTCGGAGCATTTACTGCTCTCAAGCGTGCCCACCAGGCTGACTTGCCCAGCGAGCGCACAATTCTCTTCGGCGGACAGCCGGTCAAGCTGTCGGTCGAGCCAGTGCTGAGGGTCGCGGCCGTGGTGGTTTCGCTCATCATTGCCGCGATTACTGGCGCGGCCATGACTGCGGACTGGCCGACGCTGGCGCTGTGGTGGCACGCGCCGCAGTCCACGGGCACAGTCGTCGATCCGATCTTCGGCAGGCCGCTCAATTTCTTCCTGTTCACGCTGCCGGCCTGGCACCTGATTCTCGGCTGGCTGCTGACGCTGTCGGTCATCTGCTGCATCGCCGCCGTTTTCTTTCTGATGATTACGGGCGCGTTTCGCGCGTTCGACAAAAGCCGCATGACCTATGGCGCATCGCCGTGGCGTGGGCTGTCGGTGGCGGGCGCAATCCTGCTGCTGCTGTATGCGGGCGACGTGTATCTAAGCCGGTTCGATATGCTGTTCGAGCACCACACGGTCTTTGATGGCATCAACTACACGGACGCGCACGTGATGCTGACGGGTCTGTTGATCGTGTGCGCGGCGCTGGTTCTTGGAGCGGTGATCGCCGCTGTAAATGCAGTGCGGACCCCGCGCGTGAAGTGGCTGGTTGCGGCGGTCATTCCGGCTGGGGCCTGTTACGTCGTTCTCGGCCTGGTGGGGTGGTATGTCACCAACTTCGTCGTTAAGCCGAACGAACTGGATCGGGAGAAACCGTACATTGCCTACAACATCGGAATGACGCGGCAGGCATTCGGGCTGGACAAATTCTCGCAACATGAATTCCCGGCCGAGACCACCGTCGACGCAACTGACCCAGCAAACAATCAGGCCACGCTGCAGAATATCCGCCTGTGGGACTGGCACGCCCTGCAGGACACCCTGCGCCAGGTCCAGGAAATCCGCACCTACTATGACTTTCCCGACATCGACATCGATCGCTATAGCATCGACGGAACCACGCGCGAGGTAATGCTGGCGACGCGTGAGTTGAATGTAGACAAGCTGCCGGAAAGCAGCCGGAACTGGATCAACGAGAAGCTGATCTACACGCATGGATACGGCATCACCATGAACCCGGTGAATGGATTCACGCCTGAGGGCCTGCCCACGCTGATCCTGAGCAATATGCCGGTCCAGAGCACCGTGCCAGGCCTGAGCGTGACCCGCCCTGAAGTTTACTTCGGCGAGATGACCAACGCCACCGACGTATACGTGAAGACGAAGCAGCAGGAGTTCGACTATCCGCAAGGGCAGACGAACAGCCTGACCTCCTACCAGGGCACCGGCGGCATTGTGCTGGGCGGGTTCCTGCGGCGCATCCTAATCGCCTACGACCGCGACGATCTGGGTAAGCTGCCATTCAGCGATGACGTGAACGCACAGAGCCGCCTGCTGATGCTGCGCAATGTGCGCGACCGCGTAACGGCGCTGGCTCCGTTCCTCACGTTCGATCAGGACCCATACATTGTGCTGGGTGACGATGGCCGGCTCTACTGGATGATGGATGCGTTTACCACTTCGGACAGCTACCCGTATTCGAAGCATTACGCGCTTGGCGATGATTCGCTGAACTATATGCGGAACAGCGTCAAGGTGGTGATCGACGCGTACAACGGAACCACGACGTTCTATGTATTCGACAAGGAAGACCCGATTATCGCGGCGTACCGCAGCATCTTCCCCAGCTTGTTCAAGGATGCTGCCGCCATGCCCGCCGATCTGCGCAAGCACGTGCGCTATCCCGAACTGTTGTTCAGGCTGCAGGCCGAAGTCTACGACCTCTACCACATGACCAATCCGCAGGTCTTTTTCAACCGCGAAGACCTGTGGACGGTCGCCACCCAGACCGGCTCCAGCGCCAACGGCGATCAGGCCCCGCAGACCATGCAACCGAACTTCGTTCTGATGAAGCTGCCGGGAGAGGCGGGCGCGGAGTTTGTGGAGATTCTTCCGTTCACACCGGCCAATCGCCCCAACTTGATTGGGTGGATCGCCGGGCGTTGCGACGGCGCGAACTACGGTCAATCGGTGGTCTACGACTTCCCCAAGGGAAGGGTGGTGGATGGGCCGCAACAGATTGAATCACGCATCGACCAGAACGCGGAGCTTTCCTCGCAGTTGACGTTATGGAATCAGCAAGGCTCGCATGTGGTGCGCGGGAGCCTGCTGGTGATTCCATCGGGCAAGGCGCTGCTCTATGCCGAACCGATCTTCCTGCAGTCGCAAACCAGCGCCATGCCGGAGCTGCGCCTGGTGGTGCTCGCGCTGCAGGACAAACTGGCGTATGGGCCGACGTTCCAGGCGGCGCTGACGTCGCTCTACGGTGGTGCGGCCCCGGCGGTCACTTCGTCGGAGGCGCCGCAAGCCGGCACGCCGCAGGCTGCGCCGGCAACAACAAAGGGAGCGCCTCCTTTGGCAGAAAACCAGAAGGCGCTGATCGCAGAGGCGGCGAAAGACTTTGACGATTATCAGCGCCTGACAGCCGCGGGCAAGCTAGGCGAAGCAGGACAAAAGCTGGATGAGTTGAAAGGCGTGCTCGCTAAACTAAACGCGTCCGCAAAATAGGCGGCTTCGCTTCTCTAAATAACGGCACGCGACGGGTTAGCTTGGGGAAACTGCCGCGCGTTTGCGCCCCACGCGGTACACGATAGTCAGTATCGTAACCGCGCCGCAGGTGATCAGGCTCGCAATCATCCCCACAATCAGCGCGAGATCGTGCTGATAGACCCCTTGAAGAATGGCGATCACCTGCAGCAGGTTAAAGCCCGCGAAGGTGATGAGAGAAATGCCCTCGTCGCTCTTCTTCCGCCAGATCGCCAGCGCCTGCGGAACGAACAGCGCCGCGTTGCCCATCAGGGCGAATCCAAAGACCCAAGCGACAATCAGCTTCATGCGGCGCGTCTCCTGTTGCCATGGTCTGGCGCTTGAGCTACTGCCCGCAGCCAGGGTTGCTCATGGCACCATGGGCAAACCTGCCAGTGCCATCGCGACCTCTTCGGCCGGGTAGTCGTAGTTCTGCAGCATGCCTGCCTGGTAGTTGATGTACGACTGCATGTCGAAGTGACCATGGCCGGAGAGGATAAACAGGATAGTGGGCGACGTTCCTTCTTCCTTCGCTCGCAGCCCTTCGTAGATCGCGCCGGCGACGGCGTGGTTGGCTTCGGGCGCAGGAATGATGCCCTCGGCGCGCGCAAATTGAATCCCGGCGGCGAAGGCGTCGAGTTGCTGCACCGCGCTGGCCTCAATCAATCCCAGGTCCATGCAGTGCGAGACCAGCGGAGCCATGCCGTGGTAACGCAGTCCGCCCGCATGAATTCCCGGCGGAATAAAAGTGCTGCCCAGCGTGTGCATCTTCACCAGCGGGGTCAGATGTCCGGTGTCGCCAAAATCGTACGTGAAGCGGCCCTTGGTCAGGCTGGGACACGCGGCAGGTTCAACCGCAACCACGCGCGCGTGGCACTGGCCCTTCAGCTTGCGGCCGAGATACGGCATCACCAGGCCCGCAAAGTTCGATCCGCCGCCGGTGCAGCCAATGATGATGTCGGGATCGTCGCCCGCCATCGCCATCTGCTCGATCGCCTCCTGGCCGATGACGGTCTGGTGCAGCAGCACGTGGTTCAGCACGCTGCCCAGCGCGTACTTGGTCTGCGGGTCCTTCGCGGCAATCTCCACCGCTTCGGAGATGGCGATGCCCAGCGAGCCGTTGGAGTCGGGATGCTCCGACAGAATCGCGCGGCCCGTTTCCGTCTCAATGCTGGGGCTGGCGGTCACGGATGCGCCGAATGCCTCCATCAATGCGCGGCGGTACGGCTTCTGGTCGTAGCTGACGCGCACCATGTAGACCTTGCACTCCAGGCCGAAGAACGCGCACGCCATTGCCAGCGCCGAACCCCACTGGCCCGCGCCGGTCTCCGTCGAGAGGCGCTTGGTGCCGTCAATCTTGTTGTAGTACGCCTGTGCGACGGCGGTGTTCGGCTTGTGCGAGCCGGCCGGGCTAACGCCCTCGTACTTGTAGTAGATCTTTGCCGTCGTATCCAGCGCCTTTTCGAGGCGCCTGGCGCGATACAGCGGGGATGGCCGCCACTGCGCGTACACCTGCCGCACCGGGTCGGGAATCTCGATCTCCCGCTCAGTGCTGACCTCCTGCAGGATCAGGCTCATGGGAAAGAGTGGAGCGAGATCGTCGGGGCCAATCGGCTTCAACGTGCCCGGATGCAGCACGGGCGCCATGGGTTTGGGTAGGTCGGCGACGATGTTGTACCAGACTTTGGGGATACGGCTCTGCGGCAGGGTGTACTGAATTGTTTCCATGCGCAACATTCTACAGTGACGATTGAGGGCCGGCTGTGACCGCCATTCCAATCATCGACATGTGCGGGTTATCGAGTGCCTGGCGCTATGATGGTGGGGCAGTCAGGCTGAACCTTGAACTTCATCCCAATCGCTCCGCAGCGCGCGTGTGCTTAGCGCCCCGCTAAGCCAACCGGCAGGATTCCAAGTCGATGACAGCAGAGAACGTGGCAACCAGGCAGAGCGAATCGACCAAGCAGCCGCTCTACAAGAGCCTGTGGGTGCAGGTGCTGGTCGCGATCCTGCTAGCGGTGGTGGTGGGTTTTGTCCGGCCCAAAGCCAGCGTCGCGCTGAAGCCGCTCGGCGACGCATTTATCAAGCTCATCTCCATGATCATCACGCTGGTGATTTTCTGCACTGTGGTGTCGGGCATCGCCGGGATGAAGAGCCTGAAGAAGGTTGGGCGCGTTGGCGGCAAAGCGCTGCTTTACTTTGAGGTCATCTCCACCCTGGCGCTGCTGATCGGGCTGGTGGTGGGAAACATGGTGCACCCGGGCGCTGGACTCAACATCAACGCCGCGAGCCTGGACGCGAAGAGCGTGTCGACCTACGCCAACCAGTCGAGCTACCAGACCACCAGTGATTTCCTGTTGCACATCATCCCCACCACCGTGGTGGATGCCTTCGCCAAGGGGGACATCCTCGAGGTGCTGTTCGTCGCCATCCTCTTTGGCTTCGCGCTGTCGATTGGAGGGCCGCGCTGCCAGCCGGTCACGCAACTGATTGAGTCGTTGACCGCCGTGGTGTTCAGCGTCGTCAACATCGTGATGCGTTTTGCTCCCATCGGCGCGTTCGGCGCCATGGCGTTCACCATCGGCAAGTATGGCATCTCCTCGCTGGGGCCGCTGGCCAAGCTCATCCTTGTGTTCTACGTGACCGCCATCGTGTTCATCTTGGTGGTGCTGGGCGGCGTGGCCCGGGTCTGTGGCTTCCGCATCACGCGCTTTCTCTCCTACATCAAGGAAGAGATACTGCTGGTGCTCGCGACCAGTTCTTCCGAGACTGCGCTGCCAACTTTAATGGAGAAGTTGGAGAAGCTGGGGTGCTCCGAAGGCCTGGTCGGGCTGGTAGTGCCCACTGGGTACACCTTCAACACCGACGGCACCAGCCTGTATATGACGCTGGCTGCGCTGTTCGTAGCCCAGGCAACGAATACCCACCTTTCGCTCCGCCAGCAGTTGACACTCTTTGCCGTCGCCATCCTGACCTCGAAAGGCGCCAGCGGGGTCCAGGGTGCGGCCTTCGTCGCCCTGGTCGGCACATTGATGGTCGTGCCATCGATCCCCGTCGCCGGTATGGCGATCATCCTTGGCATCGACCGCTTTCTAAGCATGTTTCGCGCAGTGGTGAACATGGTCGGCAACGGCGTGGCGACGCTAGTGGTGGCCCGCTGGGAGAGGGAACTGGACGCGCCCACGCTGCGCCAGAACCTCGCCTTGCCGTCGGATTGATCCAAATGAGAGTGACTGAGGAGCGTAACGTGAAGCGTTACACAATAGCAGTAATTGAGGGGGACGGCATCGGCCGCGAAGTAGTTCCCGAGGGCCTGCGCGTACTGGAAGCAGCGGCGCGGAAGTTCGACATTGAGTTTGCCTGGACGCACTTCGACTGGAGCTGCGAGACCTACGCCAAGACGGGGCGCATGATGCCCGAAGACGGCCTGGACCAGCTCCGCGCGTTCGACTCGATCTTTCTAGGCGCCGTGGGCTACCCCGGCGTTCCCGACCACATCTCGCTTTGGGGCCTACTCATTCCCATCCGCCGAACCTTCCAGCAGTATGTCAACCTGCGGCCGTGCCGCCTTCTGGACGGCGTAGAGACGCCGCTGAAGAAGCACCAGGCCGGAGACATCGACTTCTGCATCGTCCGTGAAAACAACGAGGGCGAATACTCCGAGGTGGGCGGGCGCATGTACCGTGGCACCGACGCTGAGGTTGCTATTCAGGAGACCATCTTCACCGGCAAGGGTTGCGACCGGGTCATCCGCTTTGCCTTCGATCTGGCGCAGAAGCGCCGCAGACACGTCACGTCCGCCACCAAATCGAACGGCATCGTCTTCACGATGCCGTTCTGGGACGAGCGGTTCGCCAAGATCGCCCGGCAGTTTCCCGATTGCCGCACCGACCAGTACCACATCGACATTCTGGCCGCCCATTTCGTCGCCCACCCGGAGTGGTTCGACGTGGTGGTCGGCTCCAACCTCTTCGGGGACATCCTCTCGGACCTGGGTGCGGCCGTGGTGGGATCCATCGGCCTGGCACCCTCCGCCAACCTGAATCCGGAGCGTGAATACCCGTCCATGTTTGAGCCGGTCCACGGGTCAGCCCCGGACATCGCCGGGAAGGGAATTGCCAACCCCGTCGCCCAGATCTGGTCGGGAGCCATGATGCTGGACCACCTGGGAGAGCCGGAGGCGGCGCTGGCTGTCGAACGCGCCTTCTGTTCGGTCCTGGCCGGCAAGGGTCCGCGCACCCCGGACCTGGGCGGAAACGCCACCACTCAGGAGGCAGGCGAAGCCGTAGCGGCAGAGGTAACCAGAAGGTAAACCGGCGTGCCGGCACGCCGGAAAATCCTCGCGCCGGCGGTGGCGTGGTTTGTCTGTTTTTGAATGGAACACTGGGGGAAATGGCGGAGAGACAGAGATTCGAACTCTGGATACCTTGCGGTATACACGCTTTCCAAGCGTGCGCCTTAAGCCACTCGGCCATCTCTCCGCGGGAATGCGGCCTGTACAAATCTATCACGCGGAATGCGGAACGACTGGGTAGGGGTCGGGACTCCAAGGCCAGAGCAACACCCCTCCGCCTCCTCATGCTGACCCAATCGTCGATTTCGGCTATGCTCTCCAGAAGGATGACCGCTTCGGTGCGGGCCAGCCACCCGAAAGGAGGATCGTTGATGGCAGCGATCTCGGAGTTTCGATGCGATGTGTGCGGTACCGTGACCGCGAATCCGATTCGCTGGCTGGTCATCGAGTGCAATGCCAGTGAGCTGCGGGTGATCAAATGGAATGCCGAAGCAGCCGCTGCTAAGGGTGCACGGCATTACTGCGGCGAGGGACATGCGGGTGTCTATATCAGCCGCTGGCTGGAAGCGGCGTGCACCCCACCCAAGCCGGACTTCACTTAGATCTGGACCGGCAAGACCGTTTCCGGAGAACTGAGGCGAGCGGATTGATCTACCTGGAAATGTCGAGGGGTGAGGATGGCGGCTGCAGCACCTTGGACTTCACGCGCAGTTCGATGCTCAATAGTCGTACGTCCGATAACGTATATTATGTATAGTGAGCGCAGATTCAGCGCTCGAATGTCCCGATTTACTCCGGCACCCTTCCCCCACTCATCCCATCACTCCACGGGTTTGTTGCACACATCACTGACGCTTTGAGGTTGGATCGCTTGACGCTCCACTCCCGCCGCCGACGAAATGCACGACCTCCAGGCGGTCCCCCGAGGCTATGGAAACCTCCGGCCAGCGGGCCCGTTGCGCGATCTCGCCGTTGTGCTCCACTGCGATTCGGTCGCCTTTCAGGCTCATCTCCGCGATGACTTGCGCGAGCGTAACCGGCGGGGTGAGGCCGGCGAACTCGCGGGCCTGACCATTTACTGTGACCGTGAGAGACATGATTCCTAAGCCTAGCAGGTCGCTGTTCCGGCTCCCGCCGGACCCGCACGGCGTATTATCGGACGCACCCGTCGGCCCTGTGACCTACCCTAATCCGTCACACGATGAAGCGGCCATAAGTGGTTCATCGGGCCATGCCCTGCCCCCACCTTGGCGGCTGTTCGGAGGGCCCTGGCCACATAGAGTTTCGCGGCCAACGCGGCTTCTCTTGGTGGATCGCCCAGCACCAGCCGGCTCAGAAAGGCGCTAGACAGCGCGCATCCAGTTCCGTGCGTGGCTTGGGTGACGACCCACTCACCGGGTAGCCAGAGCCCTTCTCCGCTGGGCAGCAGCAGAAAATCGTCTGGGGTTTCCAGATGGCCGCCGGTCGCAAACACGCCGACACGATGCCCACCTGGTCTCGTATCTATCGTATTTTGCAGGATTTCACAGGCACGCGGAAGATCACCGCGGCGGGTTGTTGCCTCGCCTGTCAGTGCCGCCAACTCGTCCAGGTTGGGGGTTACCCAGTCGACCAGAGGCAGCAGACGGTCCTTTAGGGCCGAGATTCCAGGTGCATCGATCAGTTCCCTGCCGGATGTGGACCGAAGCACAGGATCGAGAACAATGGGGACGTGAGCCCGCTTCGAATCCATCGGATGTGTCAGTCGAAGTTGTGATATATAGTCACTGATTCTAAATGTATTATCTGCATTAGCAATCATCCCTATCTTGATGCCAGCCGGCGGGATATCCACATTTAGACAGGCCAGCGTTTCTTCCACAATCTCGTCGGGCGTAGCATGTGTCGTTCGCACTCCAAGGGTCGACTGCACCGTCAATGCAGTGATACATGCGGTCCCGTAGAGGCCGTGAGCAGCGAAGACCATCAGGTCCGCCGTTACCCCAGCCCCGGAGGATGGATCGAACCCGGCGATGGTGAGAACGGTCTGCATGGGCCACAGGGACGGAAAAGCAGGAAAATTGCACTTTTTCAGAAAAAAGTTTGTTTTCTGCTCAAAAGGCCGGATGGGGGGCGCATCGAACCATATTGGTTCAGATAGCGCAACTTCCGGGGTGTTTTTACGAGTCGCGCCTGCCTATTTTCTATATCACAAAGGAGGTCATTCTGGCAAGTCCAACTCTCCGATAACTTCTTTCAGATGTTTGACTTGGGTTAGCCACCCAAAGACAATAGCAGAAGGAGCGTGCGAATGAAAAGGACTTCTTTCAGAACTGCTCGAGAGCTGTCACCCATGTCGGTCTGCAGGTTCGGGGCTGGACTGTTAATAGTGGGGATGGCGCTCTCGGCGTCGGCGAAGGATGCGGCTACAGTTAGCCCGCCCCCTGCGAAGGACGCAAGACCCAATGCGCAGACCAATTCCAAGGCTGGCCACAAGTCCCGGCGCTGGCTTCAGGTTGGAGTCGCATCGTGGTATGGATCGCATTTTCAAGGACGTACAACCGCAGCGGGCGAACGGTTCGACATGAACCTGATGACCTGCGCGCACCCGACGCTGCCGATGGGAACCTGGCTGCGGGTGACCAACCTGAAGAACCGCAAGACCGCCTACGTCCGTGTGAATGATCGCGGCCCGGTGCTGGAGGGACGGATCGTCGATCTGTCGTACGCGGCGGCAAGGGTGCTTGGACTCGCCGGCGTCGGCAAGGTGCAGTTGGAGACGGTGCGCCAGGGCGACCCCGACATGGCCCGTGCGATGGTGGCCCAGTTGCAGGTGCCCGACCTCTTCGCTCCCCTTGCGCAGTGAGTGACGCGGTAACCGCGGATAACCGGTTGCGCGGCCACAGGAGGTTCCAAGTTAGACTTACGGTATGGAAACCCTGGCCCGCCCTGACCAGCCACAACTGAATTCCAGAAACGCCGGCCTCGATGCACGGGGCCGGCGAGACCCCGTGCATCCAGGCGACCGGCTGATTGTGGCCCTCGACTTCCCTTCCGCAGAGGCTGCGATGGATATGGCCGACCGGCTCCAGGGAACCTGCCGGTGGTTCAAGGTGGGGATGGAGCTCTACTACGCGGCCGGGAACGCTGTAGTCGCGCGGCTGCGCGAGCGGGGCTTTGAGGTGTTCCTGGACCTGAAGCTGCATGACATTCCGAATACGGTTGCCGGCGCAGTGCGGTCGGTGGCGGGTGTGGGTGCTTCCCTGCTGACCGTCCATGCCGCCGGCGGCGAGCGCATGCTGCGCGCGGCGGTGCAGGCGGCGAGCGCGCCCGGCTCGCCGAAATTGCTGGCCATAACGGTGCTGACCAGCATGGACGCGGCGGAGCTGAGCGCGGTAGGCGTAGACGATACTCCCGTTGCGCAGGTGCTGCGGCTGGCGCAGTTGGCGAAGGCCGCCGGGATCGACGGCCTGGTCTGTTCGCCCCAGGAGGTCGCCGCCGTGCGTGAGCTGATGGGGCCGAACGCCCTGCTGGTGACACCCGGGATTCGGCCAGCCGGTGCAGGTGTTGGCGATCAGAGCCGGGTCGCGACCCCGGCCGATGCGATCGCCCGTGGAGCGTCGATGCTGGTGGTTGGGCGGCCGATCACCCAGGCAGCCGACCCGGCAAAGGCGGCCGCAGGAATTCTGGATGAGATTCGGAGCGCGGACCAGCAGACAAGTTGAATCCACGCACGGCCTGTGACCAGCCAGGGGAGGGTGCCTATCCCTGTTCGTGCTATTGGGGTTTACCGCGATCGACTGATATGGTGAGGCTGTGTCTACACCGACCACCTCACCCTCTCCGCCAGTGGAAGAAACCGATGCACCGCTGAGATCGCCTGCAGAGTCGCTGACTACTTCCGGTATAGGCAGCAAGAGGTCCGAGCGGTTCGCCAACGGGATCGTTCTGGCAGTCCTGTTTGCCGCGCCGGCGCTAATGTGTTTGCACACGGCCACCGCGAACGACCCCGACATCTGGTGGCATTTGCGCACGGGCGATTGGATCCTGCAGCACCACGCTGTGCCACGGGTCGACCCCTTCTCCTGGCCCAACGCAGGAAAACCCTGGCCGGCCTATAGCTGGCTCTTCGAACTGCTGGTGATCAAGGCGTTTCTGCGCTTCGGCCTGGCCGGCATCGTCGGCTACTCGGCCGCCATGGTACTGGCGATTACGGTCGCCATGCGTCACCTGGTCCAGCGCCTCCAGTCCGACTTCACCATCGTCGTCTTGCTGACCTTTGCTGCCTGCTACAGCATGGGCCACATGTACACGCCGCGGCCATGGCTGTTTACCATCCTGTTTTTCGTGCTGGAAATAGACATCCTGATGTACGCGCGCCAGACCGGGAGATTGCGCGAGCTGGCTTGGCTGCCGCTGATCTTCGCGCTCTGGAGTAATGTCCACATCCAGTTCATCGATGGCCTGCTAGTGCTCGGCCTGGCGCTGGCTGAAGCGGTTGCGGCGCGCTGGGGCATCGGCGAGAAGACCCGCCTGCCGGCGCCCTGGCTGGCTGCGGCGTTCGTTGGCAGCGTGGCGGCGACGCTGGCGAATCCGTTCGGCTGGCACATCTACCGCATCGCGTATGATCTGGCCGCGCAGTCAGGAGTTCTCGACAAGATCAACGAGCTCAAGGCCATGCCCTTCCGCGATTCCACCGACTATTGCGTGCTGTTGCTCGCGCTGGCGTCGGCAACGGCGCTGGCGTGGAGCAGGCGCTTCCGCTTCTTTGAGATTGGCCTGCTGCTGTTTGCGGTGGTGGTGTCGTTCCGCTCGCAGCGCGATGTGTGGGTGATGGCCACGGCGGCCGCGGCCATCCTCGCATCCACCGTCATGGGCACACAGCGCACCACCGTTCGGCTGACCAGATTTGCACCGGCGGTAGCGGTCGTGGTCGCGGCGCTGGCGGTACTCGCAGGCTTCCGCATTTGGCACGTCAACGACAACCTGCTGAACACACAGATTGCAAAAACCTTGCCCGTCGGCGCCGTACGGGCAATCCGTGCGAACGGCTATGCCGGGCCGCTCTATAACGACTTCAATTGGGGTGGGTATCTGATCTGGGCGCTGAGAATGCCGGTAAGCCTCGACGGCCGCGCCGCCTTTTACGGCGATCAGGCCATCGACCGTTCCGTGGAAACCTGGAACCTGCAGCCGGATTGGGCAACCGACGCCGAACTGAAGTCGGCTGGACTGGTGATTGGCCCGGTCACAGCGCCCTTGACCCAGATGCTGCGAATCGACCCCCGCTACAAGCTGGTGTACGAGGACAAAGTCGCAGCAGTCTTCGTGGCGCGAAAGTAATCGCTACCCCCCAACCTGCCGCTCAACACGGTTCGGTTAGACGACGGAGCTAAAGCTTCTCGAAGAACTCGCACGCCGAGCAGGAGATGTAGACGCCGCCGGGAATGCCGCGCTCGCGGTCCTTCACCCGCTTCACGATGCGGGTGGGCTTGGAGCACTTGGGGCAGTCGGTGCTCTTGCTGGTATCCATTGCTTTCTTACGGTCGCCGGTCTTGGCAATCTTCGCCATCGTGTTCCCATCTCCTGTTGCTGATCTGTTGGTTCTCGCTCACGTTCCAGCGGCGGCCTGGGCGTTCCCTTTTCCGGGAATGGCCGATGCACCTTTCGCTTCCCGGGGATTAATCGAGGGAGGACAGCCGCGGCGAGAATCTTCAGTTAGTTTACACGACTCGAGGCAGCAGGCGCGAGATTCCTAACGCGTGTTGCGGGCGCAGCTTGTTGGCTTGGCCGGCAAACCCCAGCCGTCAATCGCAACCGCGAAGGTCCTACTTGGAAGCCGCTGTTGAAGCGTGAGGATGTGGGACCTTGAGCGACGGCGCCAGAGCAATGCCGTGCTGCGGGCGCCTTTTGCTCACTTCGGGCTCCCATCCGTCATCGGGAACGGCTGCTTCCTGAAAGATCCGGTCGGCGTCGTTCATATTCCGGCCCCAGGTTTCGATGCGAAGCAGCGCCTTATATCCAACCCAGCCAAGCGCTACAACTGCCAACGTTGTAGCTCCAATAAGCAACGCGGTCATGTTGTTCCTCTCTGACGGCTGCAATGCTACGCCAATTGCCAGGTTCGTCAAGCCCAAGCGCACCTCAACTCATCGGACGATAGCGGTTCAATCTAGCCTATCGTCCGCCCCACCGATTCCATTAGCCCGGTTAGCAAGAATCTTGCGCGTCGATCCAAATTGGGAATCAGGATTAACCCAAGGCGTCCTCGACCTGTAACCGCCGTCACAAGAGACGCTTTCCTGCGCTGTGTAGAATTGTCCGTGAAGCTTAAAAGCAAGAAACTCAAATCAGGAGACCACCGCAAAATGAAGCTAACACCCGGAAAACTAGCAGGACTTAAAGCCGTCTCCGACGCGCGCGGCGTTATCGCAGCCGCTGCCATGGATCAGCGCGGCTCCCTCCAGAAGTCGCTCGCCAAGGAGCGCGGAGCCGCCGCCACCGGCAAGGACCTCGAGGACTTCAAGACGCTCGTCACCGACGTTCTTTGCCAGCACGCCTCGGCCATCCTGCTCGATCCCGAGTACGGCCTGCCGGCGTCCAAGCACCGCCATGGCAAGGGCCTGCTGCTCGCCTATGAGAAGACCGGCTACGACTCCAACACCGCCGGCCGCCTGCCCGACCTGCTCGACGTATGGTCCGTGCGGCGGTTGAAGGAAGCCGGGGCCGACTGCATCAAGATCCTGCTCTATTACACTCCGTTCGAGAAGTCGCACATCAACGACCTCAAGCAGGCATGGATCGAGCGCATCGGCGACGAGTGCCTCGCTCACGACATCCCGTTCTTCCTCGAGTTTGTTGGTTACGACGCCGACGGCGGCGATGAAAAATCCCTCGCCTACGCCAAGAAGAAGCCCGAGATCGTCTCCGGCGCCATGGCCGAGTTCGGCAAGGCCCGCTACAACGTCGACGTCCTGAAGGTGGAAGTCCCCATTGTGATGGAGTTCGTCGAAGGCACCAGGGCCTTCAAAGGCGAAAAGGCCTACACCCGCGCTGAGGCGCTGCAGCACTTCCGTGACGCCGAGGGCATGACCCACAAGCCGTTCATCTACCTCTCGGCCGGCGTCTCCAACCCTGTCTTCATCGAGACTCTCGAGCTCGCAGGCGAGTCGGGCACCAAGTTCAACGGCGTGCTCTGCGGCCGCGCCACCTGGAAGGACGGCATCGCCATCTTCGCCAAGCAGGGCGCCGACGCCTTCCGCGGTTGGCTGGAAACCACCGGCGTCGAGAACATTAACAACGTCAACCTGGCACTGGAGGCCGCAAGTCCCTGGTTCCTGAAGTTCGGCGCCAAGAGCATGGCCGAGCTTGGCTAGCCTTGAATCATCATGCAGCAAAGGAAGGGCCGCAGCGACTAACTGCGGCCCTTCTTGCGCGCCGCTCCGCACCGGCACTCGCATTATTTTGTTGCGGCCCGCGAGTCTCTGCTCCTAGCATCGGAAGCAAATGAAGCTAACGTGCAATCTGGCTTTCATCCTTCTTGCAGTACTGGGCCCATTCGGATTTGCGGCGCCGGCGCCGGCCAATCTGACCTACACCGCGACAAAGATCGTCTTCAACAATCCCGGCCCCTACACGCAGGCGCAGTTGGAAGCAGTCGAGGGTATTCATCCGGGAACTAAGTTCAACGCGGACGACCTCGGCGCCGCGGCGCAGCGGTTGGTCGACAGCGGATTCTTTTCCGGCGTCGGCGCCACGCTCTCGGGCGATGTGAACAAAGCCAACGTCTTGTTCGACATCAAGCCCATCGACTGCGCGCAAATGCTGCACGTCAGCTTCGAGAACTTTGCCTGGCTCAGTCACGCCGAGATCGAAGCAGCCCTGCAAGCCAGATCGCCGCTCTTCCTCGGCTCCCTTCTCGAAAGCAGCCCGCTGGAGGATATTTTCGACGCCGCGCTCACCGATGCGCTCGCCGCAAAGGGCATCGAGGCCACAGTGACGCACGCAACCGTTGAGCCTACGCTGCTGCGGCCGGAGCGTGTGATCGAGTTTCGCATCGCCGCGCCCGCCATCCGCGTTGCGAATGTGAAGCTCGCCGGGGTTGCAGCCGACCTGGCCCCGCTGCTCCAGAAATCCGTCGATGCGGCGGTCAGGACCGCGTATAACGAAGGCCTCGCCGGCGAGACTACCGAAGACCGCATCCTCGCGCCGCTGCTCGACGCGGGATACATTCATGCCTCGCTCTCGGGCGTCACGCTTGCGCCCACGCTCTCCGGCGACACGGCTTCCGTCTTGCTCTCCGCCACGCTGAACCCCGGCGATATCTACCGCGTCTCCAGCATCGCTTTTGCCGGCACTCCCCTGCTCCCGGCAGAGTCCTTCGCCGCCTCGGCGAAACTCCACGCCGGAGACATCGCCTCCCGCGCGCTCCTGTTCCAGACGCTGGCGCCACTCGACGCCGCCTACCGCAGGCAGGGGTACATGGATGTGATTATCGAAGCCACGCCGGCCGACGACCCGGCAACACATCAGGTCGCGTACACGGTAACGGTCAAGCCGGGCGAGCCGTACCGCATTCACGAGGTCACGGCAAACAATCTTGATCCCGTAGCCCGAGCTGACTTCGACCGCGATTTCCTCATGAAGCCCGGAGAACTCTACAACCCCGAGTACGTCACCGGCTTCCTGAAGAACAACACCGCGCTCCAGTCGTTGCTCGGATACAGTTTCACGTACAAGGCCTACGCCGACCCCAACACCCACACCGTCGACCTCGTTCTCACTTTCTATCACGCCGCCGGCGCGGCCGCTCCGCGCTAGCGCCCCACCGTCTTCGAAGCCTCCGCTGGCAGCGGCTTGTCCGCCATCGAGAGCAGCAGGCTCACCTGCCACAGTTGCGTATCCGAAAGCGCCTTGCCGTAAGCCGACATCCCGGTAAGGCGGATGCCGTTCTTGACCTTCCAGTACGTCTCCCCCACCGGGTCCTCGCCCACGTCCATCTCGCCGTTCTGGTGCTTCACCCAAAACTGCGGCGGCGGCGGGAACATCGTCCTTGCCATGACGGAAGGCTCATCCGCCGTTCCGTGGCACACCTCGCACTTGTCTTCATAAATGCCCGCGCCGGCATTCAGGTTTTCGTCGCTAGCGGGAATCGGCGAACTCGCGGGCGCCTCGCGCTGGATGCGCGCCTCCAGGGGAATCCCGACGATCTTTGCTTCCAGCGGAAACGGCGGGTCCGCAGTCGCAACCGGCGGATGGCCGTAAGCGAGGTAGAGGTAGATGCCGAGCGGCACCAACAGAACTCCCGCAACCATGCTCAGAATTGCCAAAAAGGTACATTTCATAGGGGCTCGCGTCATTATAAGACGATGCATGGCTGCCGGAGGATGCCGCGCAACTGCAAATTCTAAACCGGCAACCAGCGCTTCCGCCCGTAACATGGAGAGAGCAAATCAGAGTCCCGGCCGGTGCGGCCGCGGCAGATGGAGCAGCAGGCGTTGGCCACATTCGTAGCACCAGTAGAATCGCAGGTTGCCTCCGGGCAGTTCGTGTGCGCCAGCCAGAAGCGGGAACGCGGCTTTGCCGTGCTGCTGGTGAGCGCGCTGACGCTTTTCGCCTTCGCAGTCCACGGCTACCACCCCTATGCCGAGGATGGCGGTCTGTACGTGGCCGGCGTGAAGTGGCTGCTCAATCCGGCGCTCTATCAGCATGGCCCTGCCTTCGTGTTGGAGCCGATGCGTTTCTCCCTGTTCGCGCCGCTGCTTGCGGAACTCGTGCGCCTGAGCCATCTGGGCTTGCCTTGGGTCCTTCTGGCGCTGCATCTCGCCAGCGTATGGGCGACGCTGTTTGCCGCGTGGATGCTCGCCACGCAATGTTGGGCGCAGCGCGCAGCCCGCACCGGCGCGGTGGTCTTGCTGTCGTGCTGGCTCACCCTGCCGGTCGCTGGCACAGCGTTGTTCCTGATGGATCCGTACCTCACCGCGCGGAGCTTTTCCACTCCATGCACGCTGCTCGCGCTGGCAGGGGCACTCGACTTCACTGACTGGACTGCGACCGGAAGAACACGTCACCGCGGCCTCTATCTTTGGGTGGGCGGCATCGCGTTGGCCGCCGTGATGCATCCTCTCATGGCTGCCTACGCGCTGTGGGCGACTCTGATGCTGGCTTGCGTGCGGTCGCCGTGGCGCACCACGCGACTATGGGCGCCGGTCGGACTCTGCGTGGTCACGCTGGCGGTTGCGGCTTGCCTCCAGCACATCGCCAAGCCCGAGAGCGCGGACTCGCTCCGCGCAGCGCTGACGCGCACCTACTGGTTCCCTGCAATGTGGGCTTGGTATGAGTTGGTGGGCTTGGTCGCGCCGCTGACCATCCTGCTCGTATTCGCCTGGGCAACCTCGCCAAAGTCGCCACAACACCACACCACGCCAGAGAGTTCCGCACGCCAGGCACTGGCGCGGATGGCAGTCGCGGTGGGCGTGACCGCCTCCCTGGTTGCATGGTCGCTCGCTCGCACAGCAGCGGCCGCGCACCTGGTGGCGCGCATGCAGCCGCTGCGTGCCTTTCAGATTGTGTATCTGGTGATGGTGCTTGCGCTGGGCGCGAAGCTGGGCGAGTGGGTGCTGCGGCGCAGCCTGTGGCGCTGGGTGGCAGCGATGGCGCTGCTTGGCGGCGTCATGCTGGCGGTGCAGCGAGGCGCCTTCCCCAACTCCAATCACCTGGAGCTGCCTTGGACGACGCCGCGAAACCCATGGGTGCAGGCATTCCTCTGGGTCCGCGGCAACACTCCGCAGGGCGCGCTCTTTGCCCTGGACGCGGACTACATCAGCGCGCCGGGCGAAGACGCGCAGAGCTTTCGCGCCATCGCCGAACGCAGCGCTCTGCCCGACTACTCGAAGGATGGCGGCGAAGCATCCCTCGCCCCGGAGCTGACCCAGGCGTGGGCCATCGGCCAGTCTGCGCAGCAGGGATTAAGCAGCCGGCAAGAGACCGACGCACAGCGGATCGCGGCCCTCAGCCCGCTTGGCGTGTCCTGGGTCGTGCTCGAAACAAACGCCACGACGAGCTTCGACTGCCCTTACCGAAACGCCCTCGTAAAGGTCTGCCGCCTGCGTTGACGCGCTCGGAGTTTGCGCAGAGACGCGAGCGCCAACCGGGGACAGGGTAAACTCGGAGCATCCCATAAATGCACCGCGCCTGCTAGAAAGTGCCCTGACCACATGCTGGACATTGAATTTGCAGAACTCTCCGATACCGGATTATCCCGTCAGCACAACGAGGACTACGTCGGCCACGTGGTTCCATCCACCCCGGCCCAGGTCCAGTCCCAGGGCTGGCTGTTCGCGATAGCCGATGGCGTTGGCGGCCAGGAGAAGGGCGAGGTGGCTTCGCGTCTCGCGATAGAAACGGTGCTCGCAGGCTTCCGCAAGATTCCCAAGGGCGTCATGCATGTCTCGCTGCTTCCCAAGCTGGTGCAGGAGGCCAACCAGGCTGTCTTTGACGTGGGCAATGCCGACAACGCGCGCCCCAATTCGGCCTACGCCGACCCCGGCGGCAACATTATTCCCGATGGAGCGCACATGGCCAGCACGCTTGTACTCTGCGCCCTGCGCTTCGACTCTGCCGTCGTCTCGCATGTCGGGGATTCGCGCTGCTACCTCTACCGCAAGGGCAATCTCGCCCCGTTGACCCACGACCACACCATGGTCGACGAGCAGGTCCGCATGGGAGTCATCTCCAAAGCCGACGCCGAAACCCACGCCCACCGGCACCTCCTCACCCGCAGCCTGGGAGCCGAGATGTTCGTCGCCGCCGACACCATCACCGTCAATATCCAGCCGGGCGATGTGCTGCTGCTCTGCTCCGACGGCCTGCACGGATATGTGCCCGATTCTGCTATTCAATGGCTGCTGGCGTCCACGCCGGACCTCAACGCCGCCGCCGCAGCGCTGATTGCCGCCGCGAATCAGACTGGCGGCCACGACAACGTCAGCGTGCAACTCGTCCGCATCCGCGCCGTCGAACGCATGGGTCTCTATCGCGGCCGCCCCTACCGGCTGCTGTGATCAGCCCGCGTTATCGCGGCACAAACTCATCCGCGTGGACGACAAACTCGGGATACGCGCCCGCACCAAGTTCGCGAATATCCATTCCCTGCCAGTCGCCGTCGTTATCCACGCGATACCGAACGAAGTGGTTCAGCAGCAGATTCCCCACATAGATCACCGGCAGCATAAAGCCGAGCAGCGCGGCAATGCCGACCATCTGTGCCAGCACATGCCCCGCTCGCGTACCCTCTTGGAAATGGCCGAACAGCCCGACAGCAATCAGTCCCCAAAGTCCCGCCCCCGCGTGGACCGAGACCGCTCCGCCCGGATCGTCCACCTGCAGCCGCAGCTCGGCGACTTCAATCATGTAGGTCGACAGCACGCCCGCAATCACGCCAATATCAATCGCCACAATCGGCGTCACCAGGGCGCACGACGCGCTGCCCGCCACCAGGCCGGCAATCCAGCCATTGGCGCTCAGCGACGCATCGGGCTTCCGGTAGCGCGTGCGGGTGATGATCAACGCTGCGAGGAATCCGCCCGAAGCCGAAAGCACCGCGTTGATCACCACCCAGACCACCTGCTGCGGGCCGGCTCCGCTGAAAAGAATCGCAGCTGCCGAGTCCAGCCCGATCCACCCGACCAGTGCCAGCAGGCAGCCGAACAGGACCTCCACAATGTTGTGGCCGGGTATCGCAGCCGGCATTCCGTCCGCGGCGAACTTGCCCTTGCGTGGGCCGAGGATCCAGGCGACTGACACCGCCATCAGGCCGCCCACCACCTGTATGACGCCCGCGCCGCCGACATCGACAAATCCGGGCACTCCAAAATTCGCGCCAAGCTGCGCGAGCCACCCGCCTCCCCACACCCAGTGGGCGAACAACGGAAAGGCGAAGCCGGCCAGCCCCGCACTTGCGATGCAGATCGGGGCGAGTCTCCAGCGGTCCGTCCCCCCGCTCAGCGGAATCATAGCCGCCAGTCCCGCGGCAAACATCTCCAGGCAAAGTGTCAGCGCCCGGCTGAAGCCGGAATCCGATGTATCCAGGCCGAGGCCGCTGGGAAACACCGGTGCGGCACCAAGCCAGTCCCAATGCGTGCGCCCCGCCACAAACGAGTGCACCGCACCCCCCGCGACGCCTGCCAGCGAAGAGCCGATAAGCACAAACACGATGGCGGAGATTCCCACTGCGCAGAGCGTCGCGAGCATGGCATGGGCCGCGGAGCGCGAGCGGCCCAGCCCCTGGTGGATCAATCCCAGCCCAGCCGCCGCCAGCGGCATCAACATCACGCACACCAGGCAGAGCACCAGGTTCATCGCTGCTCCCTCTGCATCAACGTATACGCGCGGGTCAGCAGACCCACGCCGAGAACTTCCACGCCCAACCCGGCGGCCACAAAGGCGAGCCGCATGGTTGGCGCTGGAAGCAGCACAAGCGCGGCAAGAACCAGGAAAAATCCAGATGGAAGCAGCAGGCAGCCGACCAGCCTCAAATGGGTCTCCTTCAAGAATTAAGTGTGATTGTTAGATAGAAGCATACCCGAGTGCTTCCCCCGGCGGAAATGATTTTGCAACCGATTTGGTAGCACTCACCCGCCAAACACCAACGGCCAGGGTAGAGGCCCTGACCGTCAGCGAAACCGCAATAGCCGCAGGCAGCTAGTACCTGTAATGCTCGGACTTGTACGGCCCTTCCACCGGCACGCCCAGGTAGTCCGCCTGCCGCTTGGAGAGCGTCGTCAGCTTTACGCCGATCTTCTCCAGGTGCAGCCGCGCGACCTCCTCGTCCAGGTGCTTGGGCAAGATGTAGATTCCCACCTTGTACTGGTCTTTGTTCTTCCACAGGTCGAGCTGCGCAAGCGTCTGGTTGGCAAAGCTGTTCGACATCACGAAGCTCGGATGCCCGGTTGCGCAGCCCAGGTTCACCAGGCGTCCCTCAGCCAGGATGAAGATGCTGTTGCCGCCCTCGAACGTGTACTTGTCCACCTGCGGCTTGATGTTCAGCTTCTTCACGTCCTTCAGCGCGTTCAGCGGCTCCATCTGGATCTCGTTGTCGAAGTGGCCGATGTTGCACACGATCGCCTGGTCCTTCATCAGCTTCATGTGTTCCACGGTGATAATGTCGACGTTGCCCGTGCAGGTCACGTAGATATCGGCCTTGCCCAGCGTCTCCTCGATCGTCGTGACTTCGTAGCCTTCCATCGCGGCCTGCAGCGCATTGATCGGATCGATCTCCGTCACCATCACGCGCGCTCCCAGCCCGCGCAGCGACGCCGCCGATCCCTTACCCACATCGCCGTAGCCGCAGATGCACGCAACCTTGCCCGCGACCATCACGTCGGTCCCGCGCTTGATGCCGTCCACCAGCGACTCGCGGCAGCCGTACAGGTTGTCGAACTTCGACTTCGTCACCGAATCGTTCACGTTGATCGCCGGCACCAGCAGCTTGCCCTGCTCGAACATTTGATACAGCCGGTGCACGCCTGTCGTGGTCTCCTCGCTGACGCCGCGCCAATCCTTCGCGACCGACTGCCAGCGCGTCGGGGTCTCCTTGTAAATCTGCTTCAGCAGGTCCTTGATCACGCTCTCTTCGTGCGAACTGGAGGGCGAATCAACCCACTTGTCGCCCTTCTCTAGTTCCACACCCTTATGGATCAGCAGCGTTACATCGCCGCCGTCGTCCACCACTAACTGCGGCCCTTTGCCGTCCGGGAAGCTCAGCGCCTGGTTCGTGCACCACCAATACTCTTCCAGCGACTCGCCCTTCCACGCAAACACCGGAACGCCCGCAGCCGCGATGGCCGCCGCCGCATGGTCCTGGGTCGAAAAGATATTGCAGCTCGCCCAGCGCACATCCGCACCCAGCGCCACCAGCGTTTCAATCAGCACCGCGGTCTGAATCGTCATGTGCAGCGAGCCGGTAATGCGCACGCCTGCCAGCGGCTTGGCCGCGGCATACTTGTTGCGGATGGAAACCAGCCCCGGCATCTCATGCTCGGCAATGTCGATCTCTTTGCGGCCAAACTCCGCCAATCCAATGTCCGCGACCTTGTACTCCGTCGCACCCAAAGCTGCCTTATCGATCGTCGCTGTCGCCATCCAAACACCTCATCGGTTGTCTAAGTTTATGGTTCGCAAGAGGCCTAAGAGCCTTATTCAGAATATCACCGTGCCCGCGTCAATCCGACGCTTCCTGCGCGAATGGCGAACCGTTGCAGTAAGCGGCAACTGAGCGCTGCGAACGGTCTTTGAACAGCCAGCAGCGGTAGTCTGGTAGCAGACTCCGAAGCCCCCATGCCCGCCTACTGCGACGTTGCCCTGCCCGTCCCGCTCGACCGCACCTTCACCTACGCCGTGAACGGGCCCATGCCGGCAGTCGGTGCGCGCGTGCTGGTGCCATTCAGCGGGCAACGCCTGATGGGCGTCGTCATCCGCGTGCACGACGACCAGCCTGCGGACGGCATCGAAATCAAGCCCATCCAGCAGGTCCTCGACGACGCTTCCCTGCTCTCCGCCGAACTGATGCAGCTCGCCGCCTGGATCGCGCAATACTACGTTACCCCTCTGGGCGAAGTCCTCCGCGGCATGATGCCCCTCGCCGCCGAAGTCCGCCGCCAGTACACCTACCGCATCTCCGACGCCGGCCGTCGCGTCCTCTACGAAGGTGCGCAAAAGGGCGCATCCCGCCGTTCGCGCCTGCCCGCCGAAGACCAGAACCGCGAGTACGCCGTCCTCAATTACCTTGAAGATGGCAGCGCCGCCAAAGCATCCGCGCTCCGCTCCGCCACCCAGGCCCGCAAAGCCCTGCTCGACGCCATGGTTCGCAAGAAGTGGCTCCTCCGCGAGGCTCTCGCCGAAGAGCGCGACGCCCGCCGCACCGAACGCATGGCTGTACTCGTCCCCGATGCGCGCATCCCAAAACTCAACGACAACCAGACCGCCATCCTCGCCGAGCTCGCCGCCACCGGTGGCCGTATGCGTGTCGCCGACCTCCGCGAGCTCAGCGTCCCCGCCTCCACGCTCGCAACGCTGGTCAAGCGCGGCCTGGTCGCCATCGAAGACGCGCCGGAGGACTTTCACCTCGGCGGCCTGCCCGCCCAAGGCAAGAAGCGCGCCCACGAACACGCACTGAACGAGGCGCAGATGGAAGCTCTCGGCTCGATCGCCGCTGCCATGGCGCACGGTGGATTCAAGCCGATCCTGCTCTACGGCGTCACCAGCTCCGGCAAAACCAGCGTCTACTTCGCCGCCATGCAGCGGGCGCTCGACGCCGGCAAGTCCGCCCTGCTCCTTGTCCCCGAGATCGGCCTCACCCCCGCTATGGCGGGAGAGATGTTTGCCGCCTTCGGCACTGAGGTCGCGCTGCTGCACTCCGCCCTCACACCCGATGAGCGCGCCGAGCAGTGGCACCGCATCCGCCGCGGCGAGGCACGCATCGTTGTCGGCACGCGCTCCGCAGTCTTCGCGCCTATGGTCAATCTCGGTCTCATTCTCGTCGACGAAGAGCACGACTCCAGCTACAAACAAGAGGAAACCCCGCGCTATCACGGCCGCGACGTCGCCGTCATGCGCGCCAAGTTCAACTCGGCTGTCGTCGTCCTCGGCTCCGCCACGCCGTCACTCGAATCCTGGGCCAACTCCGAACGCGGCCGTTACCAGCGCGTCGAAATGCTCGCCCGCGTCATGAGCCGCCCACTACCCACGGTCGAACTCGTCGACATGCGCACCGAGTTCCGCGAGACCGCCCGCGAGGACATCTTCTCCCGCCAGCTCGTCGCCGAAACCCAGGCCACAATCGACCGCGGCGAGCAGGTCCTGATCCTGCTCAACCGCCGCGGCTATTCGTTCACCGTCATTTGCCGCAGTTGCGGCGAGAAGATCGAGTGCGAAAACTGCGCCATCGCTCTCACCTACCACAAGCCCGTCCTCGGCACCGACCTCCACGCCCACCCCGGCGACCGGCTCGAGTGCCACTACTGCGGCTTTCGCCGTCCCATCCCCAAGGTCTGTCCCAAATGCCAGTCCGAGCACCTCTACTACCTCGGCGCCGGATCGCAGCAGGGCGAAGAGCGTCTTCAGGAGCTCTTCCCCAGCGCCCGCATCGGGCGGATGGACAGGGACACCGTCCGCGGTCGTGGCGACATGGAACGCCTGCTCACCCGCCTGCACTCCGGCGAGATCAATCTCCTCGTCGGCACCCAGATGATCGCCAAAGGCCACGATGTCCACGGCGTCACCCTGGTTGGCGTCGTCGGCGCAGACTCCGCCCTCGGCCTGCCCGACTTTCGCGCCGCCGAACGTGTCTTCCAACTCCTCACCCAGGTCTCAGGCCGCGCCGGTCGCGGCGAACTTCCCGGCCGCGTTCTCGTGCAGACGTATCACCCCGAGCACTACGCCATCCAGTGCGCCGCCGCGCACGACTACGTCGGCTTCGTCGCCAAGGAACTGCAATACCGCACCTGGATGCACTACCCGCCCGCGGCCGTGCTTGCCAATGTGGTGGTTCAAGCGGAGTCGCTAGCCGAAGCTGCCGCCTGGGCCAACACCCTTGGCCGTTGGTTCGCCGCCACTTCGTTCGACAAGGTTCGCGTGCTCGGCCCGGCCGCCGCACCCATTGCCCGGCTCAAGCGCATCTACCGCTTCCACTTTGTGCTCAAGGCCGAACGTCGCGACGCGCTCAGCCGAGCCCTGCGAGCTCTGCTCGCACACGCGGAAGCCCAGGCAATCCCCCGTCGCAACCTTGTCCTCGACGTGGATGCCGTCCATCTTATGTAACCAGGCCAGACCTAAATTACTTCACTCCAGCGGCGCCAGTACATCAGAAATACTCTCAGCCAGTTCATCTCGTCATCCCTTCTCCGCATCGTCGGCATCCGAGAAAGCCGGCTTGCTTTTTCGGTCGACCATAATACACAAATACAACCGAAATTCGTACAACTTAATTCTGCTTCCTTCGATCAAAATCTTCGCTTGCGAAAAGGTCTGTGATGTAAGTCACATGCATCGCCTCGCCCCAGCGCCCCGTTGCCTGAACCAGGCCGGACAGCTAGCCGCTTCTCACAATCGGATCTCCTCCCCTGCAATCTCTCTCCGGTCCTCGGCCAGGATCGTGCCCCGCTCCAGAACGTGCGCCAACTCCCGCACATTGCCCGGCCAGTCGTGTTCCATCAGCCGCTTCGCCGCGCCTGCGGACAGCCGCTTCACCGGCATCTCCTGGCCCAGCCTGTCGAGCAGAGACGCCGCCAGCGCCAGCACGTCCCCCATGCGCTCCCGCAGCGGAGGTATAAAGACCGGAAACACCGCCAGCCGGTGATACAGATCCAGCCGGAACGCCCGCTCGGTCGTGCGCTGGCGCAGCGGCTGGTGCGACGCCGCCACCACACGCACATCCACGCGCAGCGTCTCATTGTCCCCTACCCGCTGCAGCTCGCCAGATTCCAGAAAGCGCAGCATCTTCGCCTGCAAGGCCAGCGGCATCTCACCAATCTCGTCCAGAAACAGCGTGCCTCCGTGGGCCGCTTCGATCCTGCCCGTCCGCGACTGCACCGCCCCGGTAAAGGCGCCTCGCGTATGCCCGAATAGTTCTGCTTCAAGTAGAGATTCAGGTATGGCTGCACAATTCAACGTTATAAATGGCTTACTCGCACGCGGACTCAATCGATGGACAGCTTTGGCGACCAGCTCTTTGCCAGTGCCCGTCTCCCCCTCAATCAGCACTGAGGCCGAGCGCGGCGCAACCAGCCGCACCAGCCGTGCCAGTTCCAGCATGCCGGGGCTCTCACCCACCATCTCCGGCAGCGGCAATGGGCGCGCCCGCGAGGTCAGCCAATCCTCGTTCAAATCCTCTTCAAAGAACGACGCCTGCGCCTCCGTGGCCGGTCTGTCGGGCGCGGAGGTTCTGGGTCCTGCAACCGGTGCAGCGGCCCACGTTATCCTCTCGCCGGCATCTTCTCCACCGTCACTCATCTGCGCCTGGCGTAATGCATGCAGCAACTCATTTCTGCGTGGGCTGCGGGCCGTCCCGGCCTCGTCAGCGCCAGCGTGCACCCGCAACAAGTCCATCACCGGATACCGGTTCCGCATCTGCCCTGCAAACTCGCCCACCTCCAGATCGGGCAGCACGCTGTCCAGCAGCATGGCCTCAGCACTCTCCGCCTCCAGTTGTTCCATTGCCTCTGCGCCGCCACCCGCCTCACGCACCTGCCAGCGCATCGCGGTCAACTCCCGCCGCAGCCGCGCCCGGAAGTGCGTGTCCGCGCTCGCCAGCACCACCGTCCTTACTGCCGCCTTGCTCTCGACGTTTGCCCTGCCCGTTCCGTACCCCATCCAATTCCCCCGCCTGTTCCGGAGTTCTCTCTGCCAATCGCTCGGGACTTGAACTTGCTCCGTCAAACTCGCCCTAGGCGTATGCGACGTTGGCGACGGGGGACGAGCGGCCAGCGTGCTGCGCCACCTGTCTGCCCTGGCCACCCAGCCTGTATCCGGCTCCGCGCACGGTTTCAATCAACCCTGCACCCGCAGCGTGGGCCGCTCCATCGTCCACCTTCCGGCGCAGATAGTTGACGTACACATCCACCACATTGCTACCCGTTTCCGCCGGCATCTGCCAGGCCTCTGCCAGCAGTTGACTGCGCGAGACGCACTCGCCCCGATGCAGCAAGAGATACTCCAGCAGCGAAAATTCCTTCGCCGTTAAGTCGATCGCCCGTCCGCCGCGCGTGACCTTGTGCTCGATTCGGCGCAGTTCCAGATCGCCGTGGCGGAGTACCGGATCGGCAAACTGCTGGCGTCTGCGCAGCAGCGCCCGGCAGCGCGCCATCAACTCAAAAAAGCTGAATGGCTTCTCAAGGTAGTCATCCGCGCCGCTGTCCAGGCATTGCACCCGCACGTTCAGATCGCTGCGTCCGCTCAGCACCAGCACCGCGGCGTCATTGCGACGCGCCCGCAGATCCGCCAGCACCTCAATGCCATCCCGCTTCGGAAGGCTCAGGTCCAGCAGCACCAGGTCGGGATGGTCCGCCGCGGCTTGCGTCAGCGCGGATTCTCCGTCTTGAGCCCACTCGACGCGGTGGCCGTCCAATTCCAATCCCTGTTTCAGGAAGGAACCCAAAGCACGATCGTCTTCTACAATCAGCACACGCATTCAGCTTCCCCCAAACTCGATTCCGGCAATCCAGACTCTCAATCAGGCGGCTTTTTGCAATCGCTGCGTCCGATCTTCGGACGCCGAACTCGTCTAGAATCCACTTTTCGACCGGCTTTTCCACAGAAAACTGACAACCAGTCACTAGTCCAAATCCCAAAATAGGAATCGTCGCCCACGCCCGTCGGTAAGCTGCGCGCATTTCGCTGGCCTTCGCCGCGCTCTGCGAAGACTTCGCAGCGTGGGCCCATGCGGAACCGTCTTCTGAGAAAATAGTGAAGACCCCTGCGGATTGCTGGTAATAGAGCGAGACCGTTCGGCAGCCGGAGAATTCTACATGCAAGCCGCCAGGCTTTTCGCACTGCTCGTACTCGTTTCACCAGCCTGCTGCGGCGCTCGGACCTCTCCAGCACAAACCCGCATCGCTCCGCCCTCCAGCCCGGCTGTCCAGCGCTTCACTATCCCCTCCGCCCGCGAACCCGTCCTCGCGCACGATGCCAAGCTCAAGCTGCTCCGCGAAAAGGTGAAGTACGTCTTCGTCCTCTTCCAGGAGAACCGCTCCTTCGACTTCTACTTCTCCACCTACCCCGGTGCCGACGGCCTCTACTCGCGTCCCGCCGCATCCATCGCCGGTTTCACCCAGCCCATCGTCAACCTCAACGGCACCGTCGGCAGCGTCTCTCCCTTCAAAATCCCCTTCTCCGTGGTCGATGCGAACGGCAAGACCGTCCCGCTCTATCCCTCCGACATCGCCTCAGTCAACCACTCCCACGTCGGCATCGCCCATAAGCTCGACATTGATGCCAACGGCGTTGCGCGCAACGATCGCTACGCGCTCACGGAAGAGGGCGTCACCCTCCAGAACGGCAAGCCCTCCAAAACCCCGACGCTCGAGCGCAAGCAGTTCGGCGAACTCGTGATGTCTCACATCGACTGCGACGCCGCACCGTTCATGTGGAACTACGCCGACCGCTTCACTCTCTTCGATCACTTCATGGACACCGTCATCGGCCCCTCCACGCCCAATGCCATCGCCATGATCTCCGGCCAGTCCGGCGAGACCCAGTGGATGCTTCATCCCGGCGCGGTCAAGCCCGATGACAGTTCCGGAAACTCGATGCCCATGCTTTCCGATCCCGTTCCCTACTGGGGCTCATTTCTCGATACCAAGGGAAGCCACCCCCGGCAGCCGATCCCCGACGAGAGGGTCAGTCTGACGCACAAGCCCACGACCGACCCGCGATCCAATCCAGCTTCGAACCTCACCTTCGCCGCGCTGCCGCTCTCCTTCATGGGCGTGGATATTCAGAAAACTACCGCCGCGGATTACGACCCTGCCTTCGACCTGCTCGACGTTCGCGACGACATCCGCAAGATCGCCGGCCACGGTATAGCCGCCGTCAACTGGGGTTGGTACCAGCAGGGCTACGACCACGAGCCTACCGAAGCTGCCGGAGCAGCGTCGCACTCCACTTATATCGTCCACCACAACGCGCCCCAGTACTTCGGCTACGTCGCCAACAATCCTGACGCCTCCACCCACATGCATGGCCTCGGCGACTTCTTCAGCGACGTGTCCGCCAACCGGCTTCCCTCGTCGGGTGTTTTTTACGTCCGCGGCGGATACGGCAACATCCTCGGCCTCAAGCCCCTCGATCCCAATTCCCGCCTCGAAACCGAATACAACGGCGACGACGACCACCCCGGCTACTCCGACTCGCAGCTCTCCGAATCCCTGCTCGCGCGCGAGATCAACGCCATCGCCGCCAGTCCCTACTGGCCGCAGTCCGTCATCCTCATCGCCTACGACGAGTCCGATGGCGAGTACGACCACGTCCGCCCCCGCGTTCGCTCACACGACGCCGCCGGCCTGCCGCTCGACCAGGGCCCGCGCATTCCCGCCATCCTCATCTCGCCCTACGCCGTCGCCCACGGCATCTCGCACGAGCCCGCCGAGCACAGCTCCATCATCAAGCTGGTCGACGAGCTCTTCCACCTCATCCCCCTCGCCGACCTGCCCGACGAAGAGCGCGCCCGCGCCATCGGCCTCGCCAAATACCACCAGAAAGACCTCGGCCCCGCCGACGACAAGGTTCCCGGGGTCGGCGACCTGCTCTCCGGCTTCTCCAACGCCCGCCTGCTTGGCCGCGCCGCGCCGCTCCCGCCCAGCTACGCCGAAATTCCCGAGGCCGAAATCACCAGCTTCCCGCACATGGGCGGTCATGGCTGCTCCGCTCTCGAAATCCGTCCCACCGACACTGGCCGCCCCAACCCCATCCCCGCCGACTTCAACCCCCGCCCCGACACCACCCCCGGCATCCCCACCTCCGGCAACTGGACCCCATAAGTAGTGGCCGAGGGCTGATCCATAGCCGGCGGCCGCCGTAGCCTGCACATAACACACACCCCGGCCAGCTTGTGACGTTACGTAACCTCTTGCGACTAGCGTCCCGGCCTCCACTTGCGTAAATCTCACCTCCAACGACGGCCAGATCTGGCCGGTCAGCCCGTCAGAAAGAATTCTCCGGATTGAGCTGCCGTCGAAATTCTGTCTGTCTTGGAGGAAACAATGAACAAACTGCATGCAGTACGCGCACACCTCAGCCAGATCGGCCGTTGCGCTTTCGTAGGGACGCTCGTGGGACTCATGGCAGCACAGGCCGTCGCCCAGAGCGCACCAACCCCAACCCTCCAGCCTTCGGCACAGCCCGATGCCGTCGCGGTCCCCAGCACCCCGACGCCGCCAGCCGCCGCCGAAGCTACTTCCGCTCTTCCCCCCACCCTTTCCAGCAGCATCACCCCCGCACCGGCCATGCTCCCGGACGCGCCGTCCGCAGTCCAGACGGCCAACCTGACCGTGCCGTCCAACCTCAACCTGATGTTCGCCAACTCCAGACAGGCCAGCCAATCACTCCAGACCGCTTCCTCTACCCCAAGTGAACACAAGGTAAAGCCGGGCTGGCTCGTGCTGGGTCTCGTTGGTGCTGTCAGCGCGGGTCTTGGCGCCTATATCTATTCAATCCCCTCGAGTTCCCAAACGACCGGCAAGAAAATGGCGGTTGGCTCCATCTTCTTTGTCCCCGGCGCCGCCGCGGCCGGCCTTGGCTTCTACTTCGCCTTTCACCAGAAGAATTGACCTATGGGAACGCTGCGCAGCGGAGCAACTGCGGGGGTTTTCGCACCACGAAAACCCTCTTTCCTTCCTCTAGCCCCGTTCACCTCACCCTCATCCGCGCATGTTAAGATCAATCACATTCCGCGGAAGAGGCCACGATGCCGGGCCCTGTCGAAACCCAAGCGTCTCCTCGCGCTCCCGACTCGCGTTCACGGGAGATTCGTGCCTACCTGGCGCGTCTGTTGGCCACGCCTCAGTTCGCGGCCTCCAGCCGGCGCGGCCAACTCCTCGAATTCCTGGTCCAGCACACCCTTGCCGGCGACGCCGACAAGATCAACGAGTATGCCATCGGGCTCGAAGTCTTCGACCGGCCTCCGTCCTTCGATCCCCGCATCGAATCCGTCGTCCGCACTGAGTTCAGCCGCCTGCGCAAGCGGCTGAAAGATCACTACGCTGAGGAAGGCCGCCGCGATCCGATCGCCATCGACTTCCCTCCGCGCAGCTACGTCGCCACCTTTGAGTTTCGCGACAAGGTCACTGTTCTTGAACCCGCGGGCGCGCCGCAACTGGTGTCAACGCCATCGCGGTCGGCGCGTCCGGTTTCACGCGTTGTCCTCATCATCGTGCCCATCCTCGTCGCCATCGCCGCCGGACTCATGCTGTGGAAGCAGCATCTGCCCCCGGTCGCGCTTAAGCAGCCCATCAACGCCATTGTCGTCCTGCCCTTCGAAAACTACTCGCCTGACCACCAGGACGAGTACATCGCCGACGGCATGACCGAGGAGCTCACCAACGACCTCGCCCAGTGGCGCGACCTGCGTGTCGTCGCCCGCACCTCGGCGTTCGCCTTCAAGGGCAAGGGCGAAGACGTCCGCGCCATCGGCCACCAGCTCGGCGTCGACGCGGTCCTCGAAGGCAGCTTCACCCGCCAGGGCGACCAGGTCCGCATCACCGCGCAGCTCAACCGCACCGCCGACGGCTATCATCTCTGGTCGCACTCCTACGAAACGCAGTCCGACAACCTGCTCGCCCTGCAGGAGCAGGTCGCCAACTCCATCACCGCGGCCATTCAGCAGGTCCGCGGCGGCTCGCCTCCGCCCATCCGCGAACCCACCGCCAATCCCCAGGCCCACGATCTCTACCTTCAGGGCGAGTACCAGCTCTACCTCGACACGCCCGTATCCGTAACCAAGTCGATCGACCTGTTCAACCAGGCTGTCGCCATCGATCCCACCTTCGCCCGCGCCTGGCTGGGCATCGGTCGCGCGGAGATCGTCGCGACCTCACTCACCGCCGTGACCCACGAAGAGAGCATTCCGCGCGTCCGGCAGGCAGCACAGAAAGCCCTCGAACTCGATCCCAGTCTCGGTGAAGCCCATACCCTGCTCGGCGACGTCGCCTACATCTGGGATTGGAACTGGCCCCAGGCCGAAGCGGAGTTTCGCCGAGCGCTCGATCTCGGCGCTGGATCGGAAGCGCGCGCACGCTATGCCTGGGCCTTGACCACGCGCGGCCAGTTTAACGAGGCTCACAGCCAGTTCCATCTCGCCGCCGAGCAGGACCCGCTTGCGGTCGTTCCGCCGTTTGATGAGTTCTTCGCCTACAACTTCGAGCGCAATGTTCCCGGCCAGAAGCAGGTCCTCCAGCGGATGCTGCAGCTTCATCCCGATTTCCTCGGCGCGCATGCCCTCACCGTCGTTATGACTGTCGAGCAGCACGACTGCGCCGCCGCTCGCACCGAGGCCGATTGGCTCCTGAAGACCTACCCCACCGTGCCCGCTGCGCAATCCACCCTGGCCTTTGCCGCAGCCTGCGCAGGCGACAAACCCGAAACCCTCCGCCGCATCGCGCGCATGACCGCGCTCCACGCCCCCGCCTACCAACTGGCCATCGCCTACGCCCTGCTCCACGACACCAACAACGCCATCGCGCAGCTTTCGAAATCCGCCGACGCCCACGAAGGCCAGATCCTCTACCTCCGCTACGATCCCTTCTTCGACGAAATCCGCACCGACCCCCGCTACGTCGCCCTCGAACACCGCGTCGGCCTGCTCTAACCCACAAGGGTGCAATCCCAGGTGCCCACTAACGTAGCCGAAAGGGGCTCTAGAACCCCTGCAAGTTGTGGTAACCGGAGAACGCACCCTCAGCCCCCACCGCCAGCGGAACCAGTCTCTCCACGCGATGGTGCCCCATCCTGTGGAGGCCGTATATCGCGGCAATCTCTGCGGCGTTATAGATTACCGCCAGCCCAATCTGCCCGCCCCAGCCCGCATCGACAAAAGGTCTTGCGAAGGGATCTGCTTCTTGATGACCATGGCTGTGAAACCGCTGCGTGGTAATCATGTCCGCGCTCTGCCCCAGCAGACTCACTGTCATCAGCAGAACATCGGTCTTATCGAAGAAGCGATGCGCCGGCCCGCGTCCGACATCGAAAGTCCCGTTGCCGACCATCTTGCCGATCCCGGAATACACCCCCACCGAGGTCTGCAAGTTGTTCGTCCAGGCCCCCGACCGCGAGATCAGCAGGTCCCCCATCTCAGCCCGCACATGCACCCTCGCCGACGGGAAATACTCCACGCCGCCGCCCGCATCGCTCGCAAAGTAGGTCTTTGTGCTGAATTGAATCATCTGGTATAGCGACCCAGGCTCCGCAAAATACCCGGTTTGAAAAGCATTCCAATGAACCACGCCCGGCAGGGCGAAGGCAAGCAGACCATACCGCTTAGCCCGCGCCTCCGCTCGTACTCCAAACAGTAGTTCAGACTCCCGGCCGCCGCCCGGATACTGGAACCCCAGCATCACGTTGTATACCCCGTCGAGCGCCAGATGCCGGTTGAGATTCAGCGCAATTCCCGGCCCCATCGCATATTGAACTTCAGAGGGGCATCCTCCGCTGATCAAACTCGAGCAACTCGCAAGTTTCGTGTCGGCAAACTGCCCGCCAATCTCGAACCGCCTGACCGCACTCGCTCCCACTCCGCTCGGCCTCGACGAAGCAACTGGAACTTGCACGCCAGGTGCGCTCGGCAAACTCCCCGAGGCCCCTGAAGTACCTGTCAACCCCGCCACCTGGCCGATCCCCTCGCTTGGGATTGCCACCAGCACGACCCAAACAATTAGGCCTGCAACGCTGTACCGCCCCCACGTCATACACAACCACGATTCGTCACGGTTTCTCCGGTTTTCCTGCCATCATTGCTGCGTCAGAGTGCCATCAAGGATTGGGGCCGACAAACAGTTCACGTTGTAGATCGCCACACTGGCCTGGATATTCGCGGTCGGCGTCAAAATCGTTCCGACGATGTTCGCGCTGGGAAACGGCGGCGTGCCAGTGGTAACGAGCGTGCCGCCGGTTACAACTTCTGGCGACAACGAATACGTTCCCGGACAAATACCCGTCGTTGTCACCGTCCCGGTCAGCGGAAAGCGTCCGTCGGCGTCCGGCGCAGTGGCCTGCATCAACACCGCAGTTACTGTCGCGGAGGTACCGGGGCTGTTGTAGCCCGTCAGAGTGCCGACGTACGTGCCAGTAACCGGCGCAATCTGCATCATGGTCATGTTAGTCATTTGCATATCGCAGGGCCCGGGTTTGGATCCGCCGCCAATCCACATCGTGCCTTTAGCAGGAGTCTGGAGGTCGGTGCTGAGCGCCGCACTCATGAGGACATAACTGCCGGAACCGCCCGGGAAGGCAGAATCGAACGAAACAGTGTTTGGACCTTCCCAAGTCTCGCCAATGATTCCCGAGAATGGAAGGTCCTGGGTATAGGGAATGCAAGGGTTCTGGATGTCAGGATCGAAAGCTCGCAAGGTCCCCGTCACCCACGGCCCATTCGATTCAAGCGAGCCAGTAAACATGGCGATCGGTGTAGTCGGCACCGGCGGGGTAGCGCTGGAAGTCCCCACAATCACCCAATTCCCATCAAGCGTCAGATAAGGCGAAGCCATCGGCGCATGAGCCCCGCAGCCAATCACCGCGACCAGAGCAAACAGCCCAACCAGCCGCGCTGCATCTTCAGCCCTGCGTCCAGCCTTACCGCGGTTGCGCAACGGACTCCGACTCAGAGCGCTCCCATTTCTTAGGCTCGAAATCTCACGACAGCAGCGATAGCCGGCGTGTAAACGCTTGAATCTTAGGAGCGTTGAAGTCACAACGCCGGTGACAGCGATCACCCTCGAATACCGCCACCGAAAAAAAACACCAAAAAGCCCAGCAAAATCGATTGTCAAGCCCCCAAACGCCTTATCTCCTTGAAACAACAAGCAAAGATCGATGCAGATGAGTTATGGTCAAACGACTACACTTAAAGTATGGGGAGTTATGCGCAAAATCCCTCTCGCTTTGCCGCCCCCGCCGCGCTCCAAACGGCGACCTGCCCGAAGCGTGCCTGTAACTCGTTGATTCTGGATATCATGTGCACAACGCGTCTGAAATCAAGATTTTACGAAAATGGGGGAGGGGGGGGTACCCCGCACCCAGCTACCCCGATTGTTTCGCCGGCTGGCATAGTCGGCTTACCTCGACAACGTGAAGAACCACAGTGGCAAGAAGCCCGCGCGAAGCGGGCACAGAGTATATATAACCCTGTATATACGTGCCCGCAACTCCCGTGGCATCAACGAATCGGCTGTATATACAGGTGGGGGATGCCACGCCTCGCTCCTCGTTTTCCGCTTCTGAGCTGTGGGCTCGTCGCCGCCGTGCTGCTCCTAGCCCCCTCAGCTTACGCCGCCACGCTCAACCACATCCGCCAAGCGAAAACCCTCCGCTGCGGCGTCAACCAGGAGACGCCCGAGTACTCCACCTCTGACGACCATGGCCCACGCCAGGCCTTCGATGCCGACATCTGCAAGGCCGTCGCAGTCGCCATCTCCGGCCCCAACGCCCGCACCGCCATCGTCCCGTATCCCGACGACATAGCCGCCACGACCGCCCTCCGCGCCGGCAAGGTCGACTTGCTGCCAACGCTCACGCTCGACCTCAAGCACTCCGCCAACACCGGCATCGTCTTCAGCCCGCCGCTGCTCTACGATGGCGTCGGCTTCCTCGTGCCCGTCAGCGCCAACCTCGCCCACGCCGCTGAACTCAGCGACAGGAAAGTCTGCTTCCTCGCCGAAACCGAAGTCGAGACCGCTCTGCGCGCCTGGTTCACGCAGCAGCACCTGAAGTTCCTTCCCTTCCCCTTCCAGGAGGAAGGCGAGATGGAAGCCGCCTTCACCACCGGCAACTGTACCGCGCTCGCCGGCGACCTCACCCGCCTCGCCAACACCCGCGTAGCCTTCGGCCCGCTCGCCGCCCGTTACACGCTGCTCCCCGAACAGATATCCAAAGACCCGCTCGCCGCCGCCTCGCGCGCCGGCGATCCCGCCTCCGCCGCAGGCGGCCGCGCCTTTGCGGATATCGTCCGCTGGACGATCGAAGTCCTCCTCCAGGCCGAAGAGAGCGGCCTCACCCAACAAAACATCGCCGCCGCGTCCACCAGTTCCGATCCAACCGTCGCGATCCTCACCGGCCAGACCCGCGAGATCGGCGCCCGTCTTGGCCTCGACGATGCCTGGGCCGCACGCGTCATCGCTGCCGTCGGCAACTACGGCGAAATCTACGACCGCGATCTTGGCGACCAGTCCCCGCTCAAACTCCCCCGCGCCCTAAACCGCCTCTACACCCAGGGCGGCCTGATGTACCCGTTGCCCCTGAAATGACGCGCCTATTTCGCGACTTCAAATCCCAGATGCGACGGATATTGCTGTGAGCCGTAGATGGTCACCGTCTCCGCCTTGTACGCTTTTTTCGGTGCGGTCATGATGTTCGGCACAAACGTCTGCGGATTGCGATCGTATAGCGGAAACCAGCTCGACTGCACCTCGACCATGATGCTGTGCCCCTTCAGGAATGTGTGATCGACGCCATGCAGACTCCACTTGAACTCGTTCACCGCGCCCGGCTTCAACGCCTCCGGCTGCTCGAAGCTATGCAGATAGCGCCCGCGGAAAATCTCCTCCGCCACCATCAGCTGATAGCCGGGATTTGACGCTGCGTCATCAGGAGACACATCGATCAGCTTGACCACCCAATCCGCATCGCTTCCCGTCGTCGCCGCAAACAGGTCCGCGGTCACGTCGCCGGTGATGGTCACATCGTGGTCCAGCGGTGCCAGCGTAAAGCTCGCCACGTCCTTGCGTCCGGTTACGAAGCGCTGGTCTTCCACCAGCCACGTGTACCACTTGGAGCCCGGCGCATACGTGGACTGGATCGGCCGATGGCGATACGGAACCGGGTCCGCCGGGTCCGCAACATACGTCGCCGCAACCGCATCGCCTTTGCCTGTCGGCGCGGCAAAGCTCAGCATCTTGCCCGGCTCCAGGTACAGCCGCGCCGGAGCGAAGCCGGCAAACGGAGGCCACGCGTTGTAGCGCTCCCACTGGTTCACGCCGGTCCGAAAGCTCTCCGTGTCGGCGATGTCGAAGCCCGGCCTGTCCTTCAGGTACTTCTCAAAAAACGGAAACTCCATGTTCCTGCGGAATTCCGTTCCGGTTGGCTCGCCGAAGTCCAGCCTTCCGAAGTCCGATCCCAGCGTACGGCCGGCTCCGTGCCAGCCGCCATGGTCCCACGGTCCCAGCGCCATGAAAACCTGGTGGCTGGAATCATGCGGCTTCAGCGCAGCATACTCGGCCTGGGTGCCCCACATGTCTTCCTGGTCCCAGTAGCCGCCCACCTCCAGCGTCGGCACTTCGACCTTGGTGAGGTGATACTCCACCGCCATGTCCTGCCAGAACCTGGTGTATGCGGGCTGGGTCAGGAAAGCCTTCGCGGTGGGCAGATCGCTCATCTTCGCTGCCACTGCTGCGCCCGCGAAGTTGGTGTGTTGCAGAAAGAAGTCGTACGTGTCCTGCTTCAAGTTGACGCGGACGTCAGTCTTCTGCCCCTCCATCTGCTGCACGTAGTCGAAGCCGTAGGTTTCGCGGAACGCACCGTTATGGAAGAAGTCGTCCCCCATCCACACATCCGTCATCGGCGCCTGCGGCGAGATAGCCTTCACCGCCGGATGCGCATCGATCCCGGCCATGATAGCGAGAAATCCGTCGTACGATACACCGAAGACTCCCACGCGGCCGTTGTTGCCCGGTACATGCTTCAGCAGCCACGCCACGGTGTCATAGGCGTCGGTGGTCTCGTCCACAGCGCTCGAGTCCTGGTGGGAAACGATGGGCCGATTCATGACGAACTGCCCCGCCGAGCCATACCGGCCGCGAATGTCTTCGTACACGTAGATGTAACCGCTGGCAGCCAACTCAGGTTTGTCGTCGTTCACTTTCTGCGAGTCGAACTCCTCCACCCCATACGGTGTTCGGGCAAGCAGAAACGGCCATCCCGCCTGCGGCGCGTCCCCCTCTGGGAACAAGATGACCGCGTGCAGGCGCACGCCGTCGCGCATCGGGACCATCGCTTCCTGCCGCGTATACTCGCGGGCGTGGTTCAGCCGGGTCCCGGCGGTGCTGAAGCGCCCCGCCTCGACCAGCGTTCTTCCGTCGTCGTCGAGCGTGACCTTGAGCCCGGTAATTGCATTCGCCGGGTTACGTAGGAATACGACGTGCGCCTGCGGAGTAGCAATCGTGAATCGATCCTGCGCTGCCCGGTCGGGAACAAGCCGCTGCCGTTGGCGTTGCGCACTCTCCTCGTAGAGAGCTCCGCCCTCCAGGTAGACCGCCGTGACCTGGTCGGGACTGGACACGCTGCGATACTGCCCGACGTACTGGGCAAGGTCCTGCGCGCGCGCTCCGGCACCGCCAACCCACAGCGCCAGCAGGAGAACCGGTAGCGAACTTGAGGATCGACGCGACCGCATGCGGATTCTCAGGGAACGGGAGTCTCAGTGGGAGGAAGTGGAGGCGGAGGTGTAGCCGCGCACTGGAAGCCAATCCGCTTGTGCGAGCCATCGCAGAATGGGCGGTTCTCGCTCGCGCCGCAACGGCACAGCGAAACGGCAGGCTTGCCGGTCAGGTCCCACGTCCTGCCCTCGACGTCGCTCAGCACAATCGGCCCCTCGACCCGCAGTGGGCCGTTGGGTCGAACGGTAATCTTCACAGCTTCAGTCATCAATGAGCTCGCTCTCTGAAATCAACTTCCGGTGAGACACCCACAGGCCCAAGGATAGCAGCAGGCGCCGCTAACCCACTTGAACCCCGGCGGGCTTGCGCTGCGCCAGCCGGGGGATCGCGCCTCAATCATCCATCGACTCGGCTGCTTCCGTCAGGCCATACTCCTTCAGTTTGCGATACAGCGTGGTCTTGCCAATTCCGAGCAGCCGCGCTGCCATCAGCTTGTCCCCCTTCAACTGCCGGATGGTCTCGAGGATCGCCTGCTTCTCCATGTCGGCGATCGAGACAACAACGTCGGCGCCACGGCTGTCGCCAAGCGCGTGGGCCAACGCGTCGGCCTCGCGGCGATGCGCCCGGAAGTCCTGCAGCTGCGTGGGCAGGTCGACCGTATGCAACACCGGCCCGGACGACATCGCGCAGGTGCGTTCGACGGTGTGCTGAAGTTCGCGCACATTGCCCGGCCAGTCGTATTCCATCAGCAGCCGGTGCGCGTCCTCCGAGAAGCTGTGCGACGTTCCCGATTCGCGGCGCATCCGCTCCAGAAAGTACTCGGCCAGAACCGCAATATCTTCCCTGCGGTCGCGCAGCGGCGGAATCTTGAGGTTGACGACGTTCAGCCGGAAGTAGAGGTCCTTGCGGAAGAGTCCCTGCGCGACCATCGCATTCAGATCGCGGTTGGTCGCCGCCAGCACCCGCGCCGAGATCGGAACCGCGTGAGTTGCTCCCACCGGGCGCACCTCTTTCTCCTGCAGCGCGCGCAGCAGCTTCGCCTGCAGGTCCAAAGGCAGCTCCCCGATCTCGTCGAGGAAGACCGTCCCGCCCTCGGCTGTGGCCAGCAGACCTTCCTTTGCCCGGTTGGCTCCGGTGAATGCTCCTTTGACGTGTCCGAAAAGCTCGCTCTCGATCAGCGTGGGTACCAGCGCTCCGCAATCCACCGGGACAAACGGCCTGGAGGCATTCGGCCCGCTGGAGTGGATCAATCGGGCTACCAGCTCCTTGCCTGTGCCGCTCTCGCCCAGAATCAGAACGGGGTGGGCCGATAGCGCTACCTTTGCCAGAATGCGGTAGACCTTCTCCATCCCGGGCGACGTGCCTATCAGATCCCCCATGCCGCGCTCGGTGCGCAGCCGCTCGCGCAGCCGGCGGCTCTCCAGGTCGAAGTGCAGCCGGCGGCTCGATTGGTCGAGCACGGCGGTCAACTGCTCCAGCGCAAACGGCTTGGTCAGATAATCGCCGGCACCAATGCGCATCGCTTCCACGGCGGAAGACACCGTGGCAAAAGCCGTCATTACTACTATGGCGGTCTTCGGAAACCGGGCTTTGACCTCGGACAGCAGCTTAAGGCCGCCACCGCCGGGCAGCTTCAGGTCGAGCAGCAGCAGGTCCACCGGCCGCTGCTCGATCACCTCCAGGGCCTCCTGCACGCTGCCCGCGGGGACCACAACAAAGCCCATGCCAGTGGCGATCTCGCAGCATGCCTTGCGCAGCGGCGCGTCGTCGTCCACCACCAGCAGGCGCAGCGGGGGCATCCCGTCGGGCAGAGCCAGCACGATGCTGGGAGCGCTCTGCGCCGGGGGCACGCCGACCGGCACGCTGGCTGCACGGACGGGCACGGCCGCGCCAGGTTGGGCTGCGGGGTCCCCTAGGGTGAGACCCGCATCTTCGGGATGGCCGGACTTGGAGGCTGGAGTGCGAGCATGGGACTCTGGGTTCAGCATGACTGTCTCCGATCCCCGCCTGCCCCGCGCAGGTCCGGGCTTTCTGTGGGCTGCCTCGGATGCGCCGCAGCCATTGGCCACTCGATCTGCACCCGCGTGCCGACTCCCGGAGCGCTCATGATCCTGAGATCACCGGCCGACGCGACTACGAGTTCCCGCACCACGCGAAAGCCGATCCCATGGCTGCCGCGCGAAGGCGCCCTGCCTCCGGAGAGAAGCCTCTCCAGTTGCTCGAGAGGCATGCCGCACCCCGAATCCTCAACGGTGAGACGCACCCGGCGGAAAGGCCAGGGCTTTGGATCGCCCACGCGATTCACGAGCAGGCCCACTCCGATCCGAATCGATCCGGGAGTCTCGTCCGCGGTGGGATCCGCAACCGTCTCGCGGACGGAACACCGCGGCATCGATTCGGGGTTCTGGGCGGCATTGCAAACCGCGGCGCCGGCAGAGGTTCCGCCTGGGTTCGCAGGCAGATTGCAGCCTGGGGTGCGCTCGCCCAGCGCTGCAGCCGCGTTGCGCACCAGGTTGATCAGAATCCGCTCCACCGATTCCTCTTCCACCCGCACCGGGACGGAGGCGGCAGCCCCGTAGCTGATCTCGATCGGCCTGCCATCGGCAACGCGGCCCAGCAGGCCCGAACAGCGTTCGACGATGCTCCGCAAACTTACCGGACTCGCCGTGATCTCTGTTCCATACGATCCAGTCATGCCGGGAGTCTTTGCTTCAACGACTGGAGCGGGGCCGGCAGCCGCAGACTTAGGAGGGTTATTCAGCCAGGAACAGGTCGCCGCGCCTGGCGCCTGCTGCGACGGCTCCAACAGTTGCTGGATCATCGCGACACTGCGCGCGCCCAGCAGGCGCACCTCCTCCGCATAATGGCGGTGCTCCGGCTTGAGCACTCCCGGCGTCGACAGCAGGTCGCAGTAGAGTCCGAGCGCTCCCATCAGGTTGCGCGCGTCGTGGAGGAGTCCTTCGCCACGAACGATTGCCGGGCATGGCAACGATGGGCGGCGAGCTGGCCGGGCTAGGAGACTCCCGGGAAGCGGGGACCAGTCGCCGCCCGCTGTGCCGCCCGGTGCGGCCGGCATAGCGGCGTACAGGGGAGGCGTACTTGGATCGAAACTTCTGTACATCTCTGAGGCGGTGAAACTCTGCTTTGCCCTCACAATAAAACTCCAGTGAATCAACTCCAGGATTGCCTGCTTCTCTCCTGTTTTGGAGATTCAGACACTCACTCTGTAATCAGGTTGAGTGCAAAACTGGCACACCGGAGCGAACTGCTTGAAACTAAATGCCGAATAGATGATTCTTCGCAATCGTGGTTTGGCACTCGATTCCCGATATGGGACATGACCGGCACTTTGGTACCGTGCATCTGCAGCAAAGGCCCAGAAATGCACAAATTTCCCAGATTGGGATAAATTTCCGTTTTGGGAATCAATTGCCGACGCAAGCCCGATGTCTCCTTCGCAAAACGCTCCCGTAATCCAAGCTCCAATCGCTCGGCTCCGCCTGAGTCGTTGGGTTGCCTGACAGGCCACGCCCGGAAAGCCTGATCGTGCCATGCACCACTATAATCGCGCCATGGCCTCAGTTCTCATCACAAGCGAAACTTCTTCGACATCTTCCCCCAAAGTCTTTCGGCCGGATGGGCGCGCCGCCGATGCTCTCCGCCCTACCCGGTTCACCACGGACTACGTCGCCACCGCCGAGGGTTCGGTGCTGGTGGAGGCCGGCAACACCCGGGTGCTGTGCAACGCCACCCTCGAGACCGGTGTGCCCGGATGGATGCGCAATTCCGGACGCGGCTGGGTTACGGCCGAGTACGGAATGCTGCCCCGCGCCACGCTGACGCGCACTCCGCGCGAGGCCGAACGCGGCAAGATCGGCGGCCGGACCCACGAGATCCAGCGGTTGATCGGCCGGTCGCTGCGGGCAGTGGTGGACATGAAGGCGCTGGGCGAGCGCACCGTGATTCTCGACTGCGATGTACTTCAGGCCGATGGGGGCACGCGGACTGCTGCGATTACAGGAGCGTCGGTGGCGCTGGCACTGGCGTTGGGCAAGCTGGTCGCGGCGGGCACGCTCAAGGCTTCGCCGCTGCGGCAGATGATTGCGGCCACCTCGGTCGGCATCGTCGACGGCAATATTCTGCTCGATCTATCGTACGAGGAGGACTCTCGCGCCGACGTCGATATGAATGTGGTGATGCTGGCCGATGGCGGCCTGGTTGAGACCCAGGCTACGGCTGAGCGCGTCCCATACTCGCGCGCCCAGCTCGATGCCATGCTCGACTATGCGGAGAATGGGATTCGGGAGTTGCTGGCGGCGCAGCAGGCGGCGCTGGCCGGGGTCCCGTAAACCCGCAAAGTGTGTGACTACTTGGTCTCGGTGGAGCGCTCCGGCGCAAACCAGAACGCATAGGCAAGCATCGCCAGCCCAATCAACAATGGAATCGTCCCGCATAGATACACCGGCACCTGATGCACCAGGCCCGCCAACAGGGCCATCAGGCCGAGTCCGACTCCCACGTTGACCAGCCCGCCCAGTTTGATTCCGCCCAGCCGTTTCTCTGCTTTGATCCGTTCCTGCTCGCGGAGGTATTCGAGAGCCGGGTTGCGCTCCCCGCCAGTTTCGGCAATCTTCTTCATCATCTCGGCCTTGTAGTAGGCCTCGCGCTCCGCCTGCCGCGTACCGGCCCAGGTCGCCACTGAGAGAAAGCTGAAGAGTGCGATCGCTCCGATCGCCAGAAAGACGAACACCGCGACGTCAGCGCCAATTCTATCCATGAGTTGCTCCTTGGGTTCCACTTTTGTGCTGCATACAGTGAGACAGTGCCCTGGGTATTGCGGTTTCGTTTTGTTCAAAGAATTCGGACTGCTGCGCAGGCGCAAAAGAAAACGCAACCGCAATGCTCGAAGAAGGGTCACACTGGTTTGAGGAGACAGGTTGAGCAGCTCGAACCCCCAGCGCGCCGCAGACGACCGGCAGGATGCAATCCGCGTCCTCGCCGGAGACACCGGTGCGTTCGAGGGTATCGTGCGCCGGTGGCAGTCGCCGCTGATCAACCTGGCCTACCGTTTTTGCCGCGACCGCAGCCGCGCCGAAGAGATGGCGCAGGAGGCGTTTCTGCGGGTGTTCCGCAATCTGGCGTCGTGGCGGCAGGAGTCCGCCTTTTCCAGCTGGCTGTTCTCGCTGGCGACCAATCTCTACTGTTCGGAGTTGCGCCGCCACCCGCTGGTTACACTCCCGTTCGACGAGGTGCGCGAGCCAGCCGATCCGCGTGAGATCGACGGCGGCCTGGAAGAGCGGAATCAGAGCGCGGCCATTCACAAGGCGGTCGAAAGCCTGCCGGCAAAATACCGCGAGGTACTGACGTTGTACTACTTCCACGAGCTGGATGTGCCCGCGGCGGCGCGCAGCCTTGGGTTGCCCGAAGGTACCGTGAAGGCGCATCTCTTTCGCGCGCGCAACCTGCTGCGCGACAAGCTCAGGCCGCTATTCGGAGACCGGTCCGCTGCGCAGCGAAATCCAACCCGGCACCCTGCTCCCCCAGTCATGAGGTCCCTATGAGCCGATCATTCAACCTGAAGCCGGACAGCAGCACGCCAGTTGCCGATCCGATCGACGGCCTCCTGGACGCACACCTTGCCGGCCCGGACGATGAACTCGCGCCGTCCTCCGGCTTTGTCCTCTCTGTGATGGAGTCGATTCGCGCCCAGGCCTCTGAGCCTCCGCCCATCGCGTTCCCCTGGCGTCGTGTGGTGCCTGGCTCTATTGCGGTTCTTTGCGGCCTGGCTGCGCTCATCGTCGTCGCCCTGCGGGCGCTCGAAGCTGGTGCGGCTACCGGGCCAGCCACACCGATCCATAGCCGGCTCGCGCTTTCCTTCACGCCGGCCTTTACTTCAGGCGAGGTCGTCCTCGGCTGGGTTGTTCTAGCCGCGTGCCTGTCGCTCGCGGCGATTGCGGCGTCTTTCCGCCTCGCCGGGCGGAGCCGGTGATCGTGCAGCAAAGTGGCATGAAGAGGTACGTGAATCAGGGATTCGACACCGTGGGCGGATCGGCAGGTTTGTCCGTCGCAGCCGCAGGCTGATTCGCGGGGGCGGTGTCATTCTTGTCCTGTCCGGTCTTGTCCGGTCCAGCGGGAGGAGTTGGGACGGGTAGCAGGACGCGCTGCGAACTGCCGGGCGCAACCTCACCCGGCTTGAGAATTGTGGGCGGCGCCTTCGCGGAGTGTTCTTCGGAATTGCCGGTCGCATTGTTGTCGCCCATCGCTATTTCGCGGGTGTCCTCGGGGTCGAGATAGCCCTGCATCTCGTTCTTGTCGTGGATGGCGATAGGTTGACCCAGCGCGGCGATTCGGACCTGGATGACGCGGTCGCCTACGAATCGCACAAACCGGACCGTCTGCGGCGCTTGTCCATAGATCCACTCTTCGTAATGCTGGTCGCTTGAGCCGGGAAGAAGTTCGCGGACCTTCGACTCGGGCGCGCCCATCGCGGAGATCACCATCTTACGGTCCATGCCGACCAGCACGTCATGCTGAGCGATGGCCTTCTTGAGAAAAGGTGGCAGGGTATCGGCGTAGGCCTCGCCGCCAGTCTTGACGCCGAAGTCGATGATGGGATCGAGCAACGCCTTCACCTCGGGCGCGCTGATGTCCGGGATGCCACCCTCGAAGACCAGCGTGAGACGGAAACCGGTGACCTGCTTGCCGTCGTAGGGAACAAGCGGCATGTCGTTGATTTCTATGTGGCGCATCCAGCGATGGTCGAGGAAGGGTCCGCCGTTGACGTCGAAGACGATGCGGTCAGCCTTGACGGTAACCTTGGTGAGGGCGACCCGGTCGCCGGGCTGGGCCGATTCGCCTTTCTTGTAGAGCAACTCTTTGTAGGCATCGCCGCCCGGCGTGAGATTGCCGTTCGCCATCAGGGTTATCTCTTCGCCGAGCGGCAGCGTGCGGTGGGCGAAGCCTTGTTCTGCTTCAAGATTGCGGATTAGATCGAGGCGCCCTCGTTCGGTGATTGGGGTCGATGGCAATTCGACCCGGGTGGGATGGAAGTCGGTAGAGACGTCAGCCATGGCCGTCTTTTCGCCGACCACAAAAACCTGCGCGCGACCCTCGCCCGGCAGCGCACACGTTAGCGCGCCGGCCAGGATGCCCATCGGGAGGGCCGCAGTAAGCGGTCTGAATCGATAGCGACGAAAGGCCATGGCGAGCACCTCGTGTATAGAAAATCTTGCGCTTTGTCTTCCTTTTTTACAAGCGGCATTCCCTGTTCGGCAACGTTCAACATCCGGCGAACCGACGGCTTTGCTTCCCGGTGAGTTGCAGATTCTTTGGCTCGCGGAGAGCTCGTATATGCCGGATACTGCGGGCGTTTGGCGCGATGTTCGGCCGGAAACAAACGCACGGATTGAAGGTCTGCCCTACCCTACAGTTGCGTGCAACGCTGGGGTATCGCGTGACAAACAAATGACAAATAGATGAACGAGTCAAGCAGGAAGGAAGCGTGGGGCCTACTCGGGTGCGTTGCCGGCACGAGGATTCTGCGGCGCCGCGGGAAGAATCTGAACCAGCGAAGCGGGATCGATTGGCTGAGCGGTCTGCTCGGCCTGTTCCATGGCGACGTGCGCGGCCGGCGGCGGGACCGTGACGTCGTATCCCGCCGGGATGATGGGAGGATGGGTGTAGTTCCATGCGTAGTCGTCGGTCACGCGCACCAGCACGGGAATCGCGGCCAGCAGGAAGAAGATGGAGAATGCGGCAGCGCCAGGTCCATACGCGCCTCCGGTAAGCCAGACAGCGCCGGCGGTGCGGGTGTCGATGACGGAGGTAAACGCTGTGTTGCCCGCCATTGGCAACCCGAAGAGTGCCGTGGTCGACGCGGCCCAGGCGAAGTGCAGCCCCCAGAGAAGCCAGAGGCCGTGGGTGCGAAACCAGCAGAGGCAGAACAGCAAAGTGGTCAGCATATCCACCAGAATGCGCGTGCCCTGAGGCGTCCCATACGGCGCGGGCATAGCCGCATGGACGGCCGCCGCCGCGGCTACCAGAATCAGCGTCGCCCGCCCTGGCCCGGTTGCATCGATCAGCCTGTGAAACCCGTAGCCATAGACGGCCAGCGTATGCCCCAACGTGAGGACGGCAAGCGTTAACAGGCTAAGCCCGAGCAGATAGAACGCCCGCGGCGAGGTCCAGAGCTGGACGTTCAGGCATCGAGCAAGCGCCATGGGAAGCACGGTAGCGATGGCGAGCCCCCAACCGATGGCGGCGCCGGTGGCCCATTCGGCGCGCGAGGTTGCCCGTCGCGGAAAGCCGAGCGTGAGCCCCAGAGGAGCGCGGCGCTGCTCAATGGTGCGCAGCAGCGAGAGTCCGCAGACCAGAAGGAACAGCAGAAAGAGAGCTTCGATGAGAGGCTGAACATCGGCGAGGCCGAAGCGCTGGGCCAGGCCGCTGGAAGCGCTCGCGGACAGGGCCCGCGCACACAGGAACCATGAGATCGCGGCGAGAAACGAGACGAACTGCAACGAGCGCGGCCGCTGCCTCGGGCCAGAGAACCCGGGCGGAGGGGGCGGCGGAACGGCAGTGGAGGCAGAGGCCATCATGCGAATGGGACGCTTCAACTCCAAATCCACGGCACCCGCGGACAGCAATTACGAGGTTATTGCCGCAGCCTCCAGATAAAAGGCTATTCGGCGGCGGTATAGAACTGCGCAATATTGCGGAACTTCCGGTAGCGATCTTCGAGCAACTCTTCGATGGGCTTGGCGTCAAGCTGCGCCAGGTGAAAGCGGAGTTTCTCGTCGACCATCGCCATGGCGCAGGCTGGATCGAGGTGGGTCCCGCCCTCGGGCTCGGCGAGCACGTCGTCGACGCATCCGAGGTCCTTCGCGCTAAAGGCGGTGTACTTGAGCGCATCGGCGGCCTGCTGCTTCTTGCTAGCGTCCTTCCACATGATCGACGCACAGCCCTCGGGCGAAATGACGGTGTAGATCGCGTTTTCGAGCATCAGGACGCGGTCGGCAACCGCCAATGCAAGCGCTCCACCGGAACCACCTTCGCCGGTCACGGTGGCGATGGTCGGAACACGCAGGCGCGCCATCTCCAGGAGGTTGCGCGCGATGGCCTCGCCCTGGCCGCGTTCCTCCGCGCCGATCCCGGGGTTGGCGCCGGCCAGATCAAGAAAAGTAAAGACAGGGTGGCCGAATTTTTCGGCGATCTTCATCGCGCGGAGGGCCTTGCGGTATCCCTCGGGATCGGGCGAGCCGAACTTGCGGGCCACCCGGTCTTTGATCGTCCGCCCCTTCAGGTTGGCGACGACCAGGGCTGGCCGGCCGTGGAAACGCGCCATACCGCAGGCCATCGCTGGATCGTCGCCGAAGGCCCGGTCGCCGTGAATTTCGCTGAAATCAGTGAACAGTGCTTCGATGAAGTCCATCGGATAGGGGCGCTCGGGGTGCCGCGCGAGCTCTGTTCTGCGCCAGGCCTCGGGCGTGGCCATTGCTTCTTGTTCTGCCATCTGGATCATTGTAGCGGACTGCGGGCGATTCGGTTTCCCGTTCTCGAGCGATGTGTCTGGACGGCAACAGGTTGCCCCTGTATATCCAACGCGTGCCAGTTCGTTCGCGCGGGCGTGATGCCCAGCCGAGCCCCGCTCCTATACACTTGCTCTTTTGTTGACGGAGGGTGCTTGAGAGTCCGCTTGCTTGGTGTCGTGCGAGGTTTTCTGGTTCTGTCAGTGCTGACGAGTCTAGTGCCCAGGACACGGGCTGCGAGTCAGGCCCCTGCGGTTCCGAGGTCGAATTCAGGCGCAACGCAGACCGCTGCGGCAGTGCCGCTGTTTCGCGATCCGGTGCATGATGGCGCGGCCGATCCGGTGGTGGTATGGAACCGCGAGCGCAAATCGTGGTGGATGCTCTACACCAACCGTCGCGCTGACCTCGCCGACTCGAACGGCGTCACCTGGGTGCATGGCACGCACATCGGCATTGCGGAGTCGGCTGATGGCGGCGCGCACTGGCAGTATGTCAGCGAGGCGGACATTCCCCTGCCCGCGCCGGACTACACCCTCTGGGCGCCCGAGGTGATCGATGTGGACGGGACGTACCACATGTTCCTGACCGTTGTGCCTGGGACCTTCGACAACTGGCAGCACCCGCGCCACATCCTGCACCTGACCAGCAAAGATCTACTGCACTGGAAGCCGCTGGAGAATGCGAACCTGGAGTCGGACCGGACAATCGACGCGTGCGTCTTCCGGCTCCCCGATGGCAACTGGCGGCTTTGGTACAAGAACGAGGCCGACAGTTCGAAGGTGTACTTCAGCGACTCCCCCGACCTGGTGCACTGGACGCCGAAGGGCATCGCCACGACCAACCACGGCGAAGGGCCGGTGGTCTTCCAGTGGCACGGCTCGTACTGGCTCATCAATGACCCGCACACAGGGCTTGCGGTGTTTCGTTCGGACGACCTGACCACCTGGAAGCAGCAGCCGGACAACCTGCTGCGGGTTCCGGGCACTCAGCCGACCGACCGCGCTGTGGGCAACCATGCGGATGTGGTGGTCGACGGCAGCGGCCGCGCGTGGCTGTTTTACTTCACTTCGCAGGGTGGCCCGGACGCGGAAGGACATGAGCCGGGCTGGGGTCGCCGCTCGTTCCTGCATGTGACCGAGCTGCATGAGAAGGACGGTGTGTTGACGGTAGATCGCAACGCTCCCGCGTATATCCACATGCTGCCTCCGCCGAAGAACAAGAAGAGCGACGTGGCGAAGGCGTGGTCTTTGGTTGCGAAGGACGATGTCAAAACCGGTTCAAATAGTTCTGCGTCTGCTCCGGTACATGTCTTACCGAGCACGATGATGTCGCAACTCATCCATCGAGTCGACCCAGTGGACCCAAGGAAACCGATGGAGGCCCACGTGACAGGCACGGTCGTTTTCCACGCGGTCATATCGAAAGACGGTCGAATCAAAAGCCTTTCGGTCATAAGCGGGCCGCCCATGATGGTACCTGCTGCCCGGGTGGCCGTGAAGCAGTGGCTGTTCAAGCCCTGGCTCGTGAACGGCGAACCTGTAGAGGTAGATACGACCATTAGCTTGCCGATTCAGACTGGAGATCCTGGCCCCGACCCCGGGAGCCTCCAGAAAGCAAGAGGTGGGTCCCTTTAATCGATGACACGCACGCTGCCGAGGCCGACGATCTCTTCGACCCGGTCGATGAAGAGGCGGTCGGCCGTGACGGTGACATCGTGAGGCTCGAGCACGGCGCAGAACTCGCCCGGCTCTTCGAGATCGAGCAATACCCTGCCCTTGCCGGGCGCGGCGAGGAAGACCGCGTTCAGCTTCTCCAGCAGCGCGGCGTCGGGATGGCGCAGCGGGACCTTGATCCGCAACGATTCCGGCAGCTTCAGTTCGACGTCTTCCAGCGCCTGAATGTTGGATAGCGAAAGCTTCGGTGCCTCATCTTCGCCGCGCAGTACTCCACGGACCAATACGGGAACATCGATCTTCAGCTTGTCCGCAAGCTTTTGATAGGCGGTCGAGAAGGCGATGAGTTCGATCTTGCCCACGGCGTCCTCCAGAAACGCCTGCGCGTACATCTCTCCCGAACGCCGCGATTTCGCCACCTTGAGTCCGGTGATCACACCGGCGATTTGTATCTCGTTCGGTTGCTCGTTGGAGCCGCGCCGGAACACTTGCTGCTCGGGCTTCATCTCGCACGCGGTCGCGGTGTCGACGACCTTGAGGTTGCGCAACTTCTCGCGATACTTGTCGAGCGGATGGCCGGAGACGAAAAAACCGAGGACCTCTTTTTCGTTCTGCAGGCGTGTGTGCTCATCCCATTCGGGCGCAGGCGGCAGCGCTTCGTTTTCGCGGCTGGCGGCGGGAGTGTCGTCTGCGTCGAAGATGCCGCCAAAAAGTCCGCTCTGGCCGGCAGCAGCGTCCTTCTGCGACTTCTGCGCGCGCTCCATCGCCTTGTCGAGAGCGGCGAAGACTTGGCCGCGCGGTCCGAAAGCATCCATGGCTCCAGCCTTGATCAGCGATTCGAGCACCCGCTTATTCAGCAGGCGCAGGTCGACTCTCTCGCAGAAATCCCATAAGCTGGCGAAGCCCTGCTTTCCCTGCGCCCGCAGATCCCCGCGTGCCGTGAGAATGGAAACGATGGCGTTGTGGCCTACGTTCTTGATCGCAGCAAGGCCGAAGCCGATTGCCTCGCCCGCGTCCGTGCGCACCGGCGTGAAGTTAGCGTCCGAGATCTGCACGTTGGGCGGAACGACCGGGATGTTCATCTCGCGGCATTCAGAGATGTACTTAACGACGTTTTCGGGCTTGGAGGTTTCGCTGGTCAACAGCGCAGCCATGAACTCAACCGGATAATGCGTCTTGAGCCACGCGGTGTGATACGCCAGCAGCGCATACGCGGCAGCGTGCGACTTGTTGAAGCCGTAGCCTGCGAACTGCGCCATGAGGTCGAATATCTTACCGGCCACCTGCTTCGGATGCTTGTTTTGGGCGGCACCGGTCATGAAGCGCTCGCGCTGCTTCTGCATCTCGACTACATCCTTCTTCCCCATGGCTCGGCGAAGCAGGTCGGCCTCGCCGAGCGAGTAACCGGCGACGACGTTGGCGATCTGCATCACCTGCTCCTGGTAGACCATGACGCCGAGGGTCTCGCGCAAGATGGTCTCCATTTCGGGAAGGTCGTACGCGACTGGGCTGCGCCCCCACTTGCGCTCGATGAAGTCGTCGATCATCGCCATGGGACCGGGGCGGTAGAGTGCGTTCAAGGCGGTGAGGTCTTCAACCCGGTTCGGCTTGTAGCGGCGCAGTACGTCGCGCATGCCGTTCGATTCAAACTGGAAGACGCCCGAAGTGAGCGCACGATGGAAAACATGCTCATAGGTAGTGGCATCGTCGAGCGCAATCGTGGAGAGATCAAGCTTGACGCCCTTGGTGGACTCGATCAGCTTCAGCGCGTCATCGATGACCGTGAGCGTGGTCAGGCCGAGGAAGTCCATCTTCAGTAGGCCCAGCTTCTCAATCGACTTCATGTCGTACGAGGTGACGATCGCGTCGTCCTTGGTGCGGGTAACGGGAACCAGTTCGGTGAGCGGCTTGGGTGCGATGACCACGCCTGCGGCATGAACGCCCGCACCGCGCACCAGCCCTTCAAGACGCATTGCGGTATCGATCAGCTCCCGAATCTTGGGGTCTTCGTATGCGGCGGCCAGCGGCGGCGATTCCTTGAGCGCGCGGTCGATAGTAATGCCGATGGTCGCGGGGATCAGCTTGGCGATGCGATCCACTTCGCCGTACGGCATGTCCAGCGCGCGGCCTACGTCCTTGATGGCTGCCTTGGCCGCCATGGTGTTAAAGGTGATGATCTGCGCGACCTGGTCCTCGCCATACTTGTGCTGCACATACTTGATCACCTCGGTGCGACGGTTCATGCAGAAATCGATATCGATATCGGGCATGGAGACGCGCTCGGGGTTGAGGAAGCGCTCGAAGAGCAGCTCATTCTGCAGCGGGTCGATGTCGGTAATCTCCATGCAGTACGCGACCAGCGATCCGGCGGCGGAGCCCCGGCCTGGACCAACGGGGATGGACTGCTCGCGGGCATAGCGGATAAAGTCCCACACAATCATGAAATAGCCGGGAAACTTCATCTGCTTGATGCAGTCGATCTCACGATCGAGCCGCGCTTGATAGTCGGGAATCGTCTTCCGCAACTTACCGGTCGCGCGCAGGTGCTCGATGGCAGTGGCGAGACGCTTTTGCAACCCGTTGCGACACACTTTTTCGAAGAAGCTGTCGAGTGTCTCTCCGTCCGGGACCGGGAACTTCGGGAAGGGGTTGTGGATCTTGTTGAGCTTCAGGTTGCAGCGCTCGGGAAACTGCATGGTGCCGCTGACCACATGCGGCGCATGAGCGAACAGGCGCGCCATCTCGTCGGCGGACTTGATGTAGAACTCGTTGGAATCGAATTTGAAGCGTTTGGGATCGTTCATCGACGCAGCGGTCTGCACGCAAAGCAGAATCTCGTGGGCGCGGCTGTCGCCGGCGGCGATGTAGTGCGAGTCGTTGGTTGCAATCAGCGGTATGTCGAGGTCTTTCTCGAGGCGGAACATCGCATCGCAGACGGTCTTGTCCGGGCCGAGTTGGTGGTCCTGAATTTCAAGGAAGAAGTTGCCTCGGCCAAAAATGTCCTGGTACTGCCCCGCAGACGCTTTGGCCTGCTCGTACTTTCCTTCCATGATGTGCTGCGCAATCTCGCCGGCCAGACAGGCGGAAAAGCCGATCAGGCCGGCCGAGTGTTTGGCGAGAAAGTCCTTGCTGACTCGGGGCTTGCGATAGAAGCCATGCAGCGCTGCCTCCGAAGTGAGACGCACGAGGTTGCGGTAGCCCTCTTCGTTTTCGGCTAGGACCACCAAGTGGTTATACTTCATGTCGGGGTCGGGCTTGGCGCGGTGATCCGCTTCCTGGCAGATGTAGAGTTCGCACCCGAGGATGGGCTTGATTCCGTTCTCCTTCGCCGCATTGAAGAAGTGCACCGCGCCGAAGATGTTGCCGTGGTCGGTCATCGCCACAGCGGTCTGGCCCAGCGAGTGGACGTGTTTGACCAGCTTCTCGACGTCGCATGCGCCGTCCAGAAGGGAGTAGTCAGTATGCAGGTGAAGGTGGGTAAACTCGGCAGGCATACGTACAGTTTAGTTCCGCCAGAAGCGTAGGAAAACCGGGTCGAAACTCAGACGCATCGAAGCGTACAGCCGGGCTAGAATATTCCCGTCATGGCTTTTCTGATCGACTCAATCCGGCGCGGTCTGCGCGAGAGTGCCCGCAAGAAGCGGGTGCAGCTTGCGGCTGGGTGGCCGCAGACTACGGCGAAGGTCAATCTCTGGAAGGTTTTGCCTGCAGGCGACGAGGCGGAATCGTTCACGCAGACGGATTTTATCGAGGGCGGTTTCTCGTTTCTGCTGAATGGCGAGTATTACGGCGGCTACCTGCGCAGCGTTGCGATGGGCAGACGAGACGCCGAAAAGCTGGCAGTGGGCGATCCTTCCGTGAACGTACGCTACAACCCGTCAAATCCGGACCAGACGGTTGTGCTGGCGGATGACAACGTGGGCACGCTTCCGTTTGAAATCATCTCCGGCTGAATCCTAGCGCGGATTGAAAACTCAGGAACGCACGAGATCGGTCGCCAAGTCTACATATAGATCGACACAGTCCAGCAGTTCTTTCTTGCTGATCTTCTCGTCGGGTGTGTGGGCAACGTGGATGGAGCCGGGGCCGAGCAGGAAAGGCTCGCCCCAGGCAGTGAGCGACGGAATGTCCGTGGCAAATTTGGCGATCATGGTGGGCAAGTTGCCGACCCGGCGCATGCGGGCGAAGGAGAGGTCGAGCGAGAAGGTGACGTCAGCGCGGCCGGCAACGACCTGCGTGATGGCGTCCCTGACCTCTTCGGATGGGCCAACAGTGCGGACGAGCAAGTGGGCTTCGGCCTTGTCGGCGATGACGTTGGGCGCGTAGCCGCCGGAGATGAGCCCAATGTTCAGCGTGGTCGGGCCGATCTCGGGATCGATCGGCAGCGGCATGGCAAGGACATCGTGAAGCGCCTCGACGAGTTTGCTGATGGCCGACTCACCGAGTTCGGGATAAGCGGAGTGCGCCATGATTCCGCGGGTACGAAGCTCGACGCGCAACGCGCCCTTGGTGGCGAGGGCAAGGCGGTTGTCGGTGGGCTCGCCGTTGATGAGGAAGCGCGAGCCGCGCGGATGGCGGTTGGCGACCTTCGCGCCGGTCGAGTCGCGCTCCTCGCCCACAACGAAGAGCAGACCGGCCTTGACGCCGGCTTCGCGCAGCCGGTCCGCAGCGGCGACCTGTGCGGCGATGATGCCTTTGGCGTCGCAACTGCCGCGGCCATAGAGAAACTCGTCGTCTTCAGTGCAGCCGAAGAAGGGCGGTACCGTGTCCATGTGGGTGGAGAGGACGACGTCGGGTGTGACGCCCAGCATGGCCGCGTAGACATTGAAGCGGTCGCCCCTGCCCGCGCCGGGCGTGAGGGCGGGATCGGGCTGATCCACCTCCATGCGCTCGACGGTGTAGCGCTCGGCGGAGAGGAAGTCGGCCAGGAATGAGCCGACGAGGCCTTCGTGGTACGTAGTGGACTCGATGTTGACGAGCCTGCGCGTCAGTTCGATGGGGTCGATGGGCATGTGAGTACAGGATAACCCGAGTTGTTACTGCGCAATGATGAGGCCAGGGTGCGCATTAGACTGGATACGATGAGTTCCAAGATTCGAGCGATCGACGACCTGCACGGTCCGGCGGGACGGCTGGAGGCACTGCTGAACAGCGGCCGCGAGAAGGCGCCGTACGCGGCGCTGGTGTGCCATCCGCACCCGGCGGGCGGCGGGACCATGCATAACAAGGTGGTGTACCACGCGATGAAGGCCTTCTCGTCGTTCGGGCTTCCGGTGCTGCGCTTCAACTTCCGCGGCGTCGGCCTGAGCGAGGGGGAACACGACCACGGGCACGGCGAACAGGACGATGTGCATGCGGCGCTGAACTGGCTGGAGCAGAGGTTTGGGCAGCCGATTCTGTTTGCGGGCTTCTCTTTCGGCTCCGTGGTTGGATTGAGCGCGTGCTGCGGTGATGCGCGCGTGAAAGGACTGATCGGACTGGGACTGCCGGTCCACGCCGCGGGGCGCGACTACAAGTACGGCTTCCTGCCGAGGTGCGTTGCGCCGAAGCTGTTTGTGAGCGGGGACCACGATCCGTTCGGCCCGCGCGAAGCGCTGACCGCCGTCTGGGAGCGCGCGCCTGAGCCGAAGCGGCTGGTGTGGATCGAGGGCGCGGACCACTTCTTCCAGGGAACGGCCGAGTCGCCGGGTGCGAAGCTCGACCGCATGCAGGCCGAGATCCGCGGGTGGCTGCACCACACGTTTGGGCTGGAGGCGCATTAGGTGCCAGCCACTAGTTGCATTGCGGCCTGATCGGGGGCGGCGAGCGGATCGGTCGCGGGATCGCGGTGCAGCCATTCGAGCATGAGGCGGGTGGCCTCCTGCGGGAACTCCTCGAAGAGAATATGGCCGCCGCCGGGAATGATGTGCAGCTCGGACCGCCGCAGGATGTGTTGCAGTGGCACGGCCGAGGCGGGTTCGACCGCGAAATCGCGATCTCCCCAGAGCAACAGGGTGGGGACGCCGGCGACGCGTGGCAACGCGGCCTCGAGCTTCGCCATCTCGGCGAACCAGCCGCGAACGATTTCGAGGATGTGCGGCATTGTGCCCGGGACGCGCAGGTCCCGGATGTAGGCCTGCAGGCAGCCGTCGGGGATGCGGGCCGGGTCGCCGTACATGCGGTCGAGCCCGGCTTGCTGAAGGCGGACAGGCAGATACGGGCCGATTCTGGCGACTAGGCGGCCCAGTGGAGTGCTGAAGGTGCGGACGAGGCAATTCTTCGGGTAGCTCCAGGGATTAGCAGGCGCGAAGAGAATGAGGCGGCGCACGCGCTTAGGATGGCGGGCGGCGAACATCAACACGACTGCCCCGCCGTGGGAGTGACCGACGATGTCAGCCTGGGCGAGGCCGAGGGCATCCATGGCTGTGGCGAGGCGGTCGGCGGTGGCTTCGAGGCCCGCGTCGAGGCCTGCGATGCGCTGTGACTGGCCCATGTTGAGCTGATCGATGGCGTAGACGCCGGCGGTCTGGGCGAGTGGGCCGATGCTGCCGCGCCAGTTTGCGGAGGAGCCGACAAGGCCGTGGATGAGGATCATCGGGTGGCCCGCTCCCGCGTGCAGGTAGCGCATGCGCGCGCCGTTGACGGCGACGAATGCACTCTCTATTGGCGGGAACGTGTTTTGCACAGATTTATTTCTCCTCATCCAAATTCGATGGTACAGCGGTGTGAGGCGGCAGCGCGCTGGCTGGATTTCGGGGCGGACTGCTGCCGGTGATCCGGTTGGGCTCGTTCTCAGGCTGGTTGGCACTCCCTTTCTTTGGGATTAAGCCATAAGTTACATCTTCTAAAGGGCTTAGGTCTAGGTAAGTCAGGGCTAAGCCTGGAATGAGGCCGGGGTTCGTCCCCGCTTGCGGTACGTCCCTTCCCTCCCAGGGTACTTTTCTTGACAAAGTCTAGAGAACAAGGCGGTTAGTCATTTGTATATACAAACGCTGATTGATTCTAAAGGTAGTTGCGGATGTGTATATACCCGGCTGTTTCGACTGTTGATCCGCTTTCCACTTGTGCTTTGGCAGGCTTCAGGTCCGGTCCGGGGTTGGTGCGGACACGACGCTGGCGAGTGTTTGGGTCTTCCTTAATTATACGGGTGGTGTCAAGGGGGTTTGAACGGTAAGGGCCAGTCAGTTGCTGGGATTGTCTCACCACTGTTTGCCCCTCATGGAAAGGTGTGAGGCACCACGAGTGCATGCTAATCCGCGGATCGCTGGTGTGTCACCGGCCAGCGTTCTGCCCAGGCCAAAGGTCGACAGTATTTATGGGATTTGGAGGGGGCGGAGGCCTTGCAGGTGGAAGAGGCCGGAGGGGAAACCCTCGGCGGAGTGCTGCGCGCTGAAGACGTAGCGGAAGAAGAACCCGGCGGAGACGGTGGAGAAGTTGCTGGTGTTGTTGGCGACGAGGTAGGCGCCGCCGTACCAGTGGTCGGCGAAACGGTAGGCTGCTTCGGCGTTGACAGCGTAGCTGAAGAGTGTGCTGTCCTGGCTGGGGTACTGGCCGCAGTTGTAGGAGGGGACCTGCGCGGCGGTGCACGGGATTCCGTTGGAGGGCTTGAAGCTGCTTTGCAGCGCGGGATCGAGCGGGTAGAAGGGGGCCTCTTCCTGCTCGAAGGTCTGGACACCGAGCGCGCCGGTGATGATGTAGTGGAAGTTCGCGTTGGAGTGTCCGGTGAGGGTGACAGGGACGGCGGCCAGGAAGTAGGTGCCGGGGCTGAAGTATCCACCCTGACCGTAGCTGAGGCCGACCTCGTTATATTGATAGTGCATTCCTGACAAAGCATAGCCGAGAGCGAGGCTGCCGCCGGGCCAGCCGTGGACGCGGAAGGTTGCGCCGGTGGTTCCCTGAAACATGGTGTTGGTGAGGACGTGGCGGCCAGTGAGCTGGCCGCCGCTGCCAGAGAGATAGAAGTTGGCGGCACTGCTGCCGAAGTTGAGACGGAAGCCGCCGGTAGTGGCGATGACTCCGCCCCAGATGGGGCCGGGGGGTGCGGCGCCGGCATCGTGGAGACCGGCGTAGGAGAGCAGCGTGTCCTTGACCGGGTCGCGAGTGGCGAAGAGCGAGAGATGGCTGCCCAGCGTGCTGAAGCGGAAGCGGCCAGTGAGATTGTGGACGAAAAACTGGTAGGGCGTATAGCCGGCGGCGAGGCCGAGATTTTTGGTGGTTAACTGCAGTTCGCCGCCAACGCCGTTGGCGTATTGCTGGGCGGAAGCGACGGCTGCGTTGGCAGGAAGCGTGCCGAGATAGGGCACGTAGCTGGTGGTGAAGCTGGATGCGTTCAAAAGGCCGGGGTTGAGGAATACCGGGAGGGCTACGGCGGTAAGCCGCACCGAGCGGGCTATCACAGCCGACGCTTCGACGGGCGATTCGACGTCGTAGAGGCGGTCGAGGCCGGCGGTCCCATTGCGATAGCGGCCGATGCCGGTGGCTCCGAGCCATCCGCTGTAGGACCCTTCGAGCGACGCCAGTTCGCTCTCGGCCTGCTGGCGGGGCGACATCGGGAGGGGCACCTGGAAACCGAAGGAGCCGCGCAGAGCGGGGAGATTGCGCGCCTGGAGTTCGGCGTCTGTGGGCGGCGGCGCGAGGGGATAGTCCGGTGCGATAGGGGGATACGGCTGGGCGAGATTGGGCGCCGTAGCCGCTGCCACGGGGGCGGCCGGCGGAGTCGGGGCAGGCGTGGGTGCAACCGCGACGGGCGCTGCGATGGGAACGGCAGGCGGCGCGGGGGCTGGGCCGATGGGCGCGACGGTGGCCGGCCGGCTGGGTACCGGCAGAGTTCGCGGCTGCGGATACTGCTGCGCCCCGGTGTCGGGAATGTTGCCGAACTGGCCCGCGGGCCCGGCGGACGGCTGGGGTACCTGTGAGGCGCCGGGGTTTTGCACCGGTTGCGGTGGCGCTGAGTACTCCGCGTTTAAGGTCGGCGGCGTGATGGTGCCCCCGGGCGGCGGGTGGCTCTGGGCGGCGCCGGCGGCGTTATCCTGCTGAAGCTGGCGGATGCGCGCGGCGCGGGCGGCAGCGACCTCGGGCTGCTCGCGGGCAGCCTCGTTGGCACGGGCGCTGGGGGAGTAGCGCTGGGTGGGAAGAACGTCCGTCATGTCGGTCTGCGACGGCACGGGGGGCGGCGTCTTGTCGCCAAGCTGGACCGGAAGGACAGAGCGGCCGGTGACGCCCCGATCGGCGCCTGCGACTGACGGTGCGGCCGGGGGCGGCGCGATGTAGGCGACATACGGGCCATAGGCTTCCCCGCTGGGAGCGGTGGATGGTGAGGGCGGCGGCTGTGACGCGGCCTGCTGGGTGAGTTGTGCCACCTGCTGCGCCTGGTAGGCCTGCGGCGTGGAGACGCCGGACGCGGCGTCGATGGTGGGTTGCGCCCGGCCGAGCGCCTGACTGGTTGCATGCTGCACGCTGGCTCGGACATCCGGCTGGCTGGGGGAATTGGCGGGCGGGGGCGGCGACGCGGACGGCTTACCGCCGGTATTGGTCATGTAGGGCGGCACAACTCTGGACATATCGTTGTTGGGGGACAACGGATTGGTATCGCTGGGCGCATACGGCTGAACCGGACCGGCGGGTGCGGGTGCAGGCAAGTCGCTCGAGTCCGGAGCGAGCAGGATGGAGAGATCCTGCGGCTGGGCCGGGTTGGGCAGGCTGGCTGGAGCAGAGGATGCGGGCAGGCCGAGCTCAGCGGCCAGCTTGGGGACGGGCGGAGCCGGCGGCATTGCTTTGAGCGAGGCGCGGTAGTACTTGATGGCGCGGGCGGTGTCTCCGCGAGCCTGTTCGAACTTGGCGCCGAGCATGAGGATCTGCGGATCGGACGGATAGGCGGCGAGCGCATAGCGGAGCCATACCTCCGCGTCCTTGTTGTCGCCGGCGGCGAGCGCGGCCGCGACTGCGGCTTGCGAGTCCGCGGCACTGGCCTTGGACATGTTCTGCGCCTTGTAGATGAGCACGGCCTGATGCGGTTGGCCAGCCTGCGCGTATCCGACGGCGAGTGCCTTGATGGCTGCGGGGTTGTCAGGGAACGCATGCGCGGCGGCGTTGAGAATGGCGATCGCGCGGCGCGAGTTGCCGACGGCGGCGGCCTGGTCGGCGCGACGAACGGCCCAGTTGGTCCAGATAGTCTCGACGGTCTTGCGCTGGTCCGCGGTGAGGTCGGAGCGGCTGCCGAGGCTCATCAATTGGCGATAAAGGGCCGCGTCCTCCATTCCGTTGTAGAGTACCCACGCGTTCTGGATGTCCAGGTCGACCGGCGGAGTCTTGCTCTCGGCCGCATAGTCCTGCTCGACGCGACTGAGGTAGGGGGCGGCTTCGCGCGACCGGCCCAGGGCTTGATATACCGACGCCATGGTTTGGAGGTAGGCGGGGTTGGACTCAAGCTGGGCGCGCACGGGAGGCGGAATGGACTTGATCTGCTCGATCGCGTCCTGATCGTGGCCGGTGACATGGAGGGCCGAAAGCAGACCGGCCCAGGCATCGGCGCGGGTGGGATTGTCGCGGAGCACCTGCTGATAGACCGGGTAGGCAAGCCGCGGATTGCCGCGCAACAAGTAGAGGCCAGCGAGCTGCATCTGAAGCTCGGGGGAAGGTTTCTGTCCGGCGTCAGTCGGCTGGTTGACCGCGTTCTGGAGCAGTTGCTGCGCCTCATCGAGCTTCTTCTCGGCCTCATAAATGGAGGCCACTGTGACTTCGAAGCCGGGATCGCGCATGGCTGCCGCATAGGCCGGGGAAGGCATGCTCTCGACCGACTTCAAGGCGTCCGGGTCGTGCCCCAATGCGTGCTGGACGCGCACCAGTCCCTGCCAGGCCGCGGCGTTTCCGTGGTCGTCCGCGACCGCCTGGGCGTAAAGGCTCTCGGCTTGATCGAGATGGTTCGCGGTAGTAAGCAGTGCGGCTAACTGGAGTTGGATGTCGGTCTTCAACCCTTTTGCGTCCGCGGGAGGGGGCAGCTTCAGGGCGCTCTCCAGGATCCTTTGCGCGTCGCCGGTCTGGCCCACGGCAGAGTATGCGGAAGCGAGCGACAGCAGGAACAGGGGGTCGCCCATGAGCTGGGTGTGGGCGGCGGAGGGGACCTGCTTGTCGGTCGCCAGGGCGGCGGGCGAGTTTCCGGATTGGACTTGCGCGAGGAAGAGGCCGCGCCAGCCCGGGACAGACGCGGGATCGGCAGCCACCGCGCGCTGGAAGAGAGGAATCGCGGACGCAGGTTGCTGGGCCTTCGCGAACGTGCCACCGAGGCCTTCGAGCGCCTCCGCGCTGTTGGGGCGAAGATCCAGGGCGGCCTGATAGCGTTTTTCGGCGGTGGTGAGGTCACTGTCGGCGAGGGCGCGGTGGCCTTCGCCCATGACGAACCAGAAACGCGCGGTATCGAGCGCCGAGGCCAGGCCCTTATCGTTTGGGGTGAGCTGCCTGGCCTGCTCGAGGAAGCCGATGGCGCCGGGGAAGTTTCCCTGTTGCATGCGGACGTAGCCCATACCGGCAAGCGCCTTCGGGTTCTGGGGCTCGGTGGCGAGGATCGCTTTGAAACGGGACTCGGCCTCTTCGATGTGGCCTGCGTTGAGCGCCTGATAGGCGGCCATCTCCGCGGCGCGGGTGCGGGCCGCGGCGCCGTCTGCGACCTCGGCGAGCGGCGCAGGCGTTCGAGCCGGTTCGGCGGCGGGCGGAACCTTGGTGGAGGCGATTGCCGAGGCGGTCGTCGTGGGCGGAGGCGGCGGGGCGAGGGCGCTGGGAGTGGGAGTGTGGACCTGGGTTTGGGGCTGGGTCTGGATCGTCTGGACTTGGGTCTGGCTTTGGGCGGGAGGCGCAGGGGCATTCGCCGGCGGCCGTCCCGACTGGAGCGCGGCGGCGAGTTCAGGGTCCGGGTGGGTCTCAAGATACGCGCGGATTTGCGGGGCCATCACCGGGTTCGGTGCATCCCAGAGGAGCGATTGGCGGAAGGCCTCGGTTGCCTTCGGGTCGTTGGGGAAGTTGGCGAGATACTCGCGGCCTTCCTCCCGCGTGGCCGGGTCGTAGGTGAGCACGCGCCCCAGGGCGATCCGGTATTGCACGTTGCTGGGATCCTTATCGAGCAGCGCGCGCAGGCCGGCGACAGCCTGGGCACGACCGTCCTGGGTGGCTGCCTCGGTTTCGTAGTAGGCGAGCGCCCAGTCGCCGGGTGGAGGGTTGGCGCCAAAAACGCGGCGATAGACGACCATCGCTGCGGCGTACTGCCCTGCGCCGGCGAGTTTGGCTGCCTGCTGCAACTGGGATTGCTGGTCCTTTCCGGCGGGGATGCTCTCTACGATGGCGAGGTTGGGATCGTTGGGGTTGATCGCGCGCAAACGCTGCAGATAGCTGTTGGCGAGCGCCGGGCTGTTGTTGAGTTTGGCGGCGCGGGCGAGTCCGCCGAGCGCCTCAGTGTTTTTCGGGTCGGTGAGCAGCACTTGCTGCCAGGTCTGCTCGGCGAGATCGAGGCGGCCCCGCAGCTCCAGCGCGTGCGCCTTGTCCAGCAGCGACCTGACCATCGATGGCGAAGCCTGTGCCGGGGGCGACGACGCCTGTGCTTCCAGCCGGGCCGGGGTCGCGGCCAATACCACGCCGCCAAGCAAAATCGCGGGGGCCCAGAGCCGGATTACACGCGCTTTAGTCATCGTCGTTCTCTGAACACTCGCCGACGCCGGCAGGAACCAAGTTTGATACTGCGGCTGTATGAGAAGACTATCGCTTTTCCCCGCCTGTGTATCGCGCTTTTCACCCTCCGCGTGCAACAACTTGAGGATATCCGGGGACGATCCCCAAATATTCGGAGTCGTGCTGCGTCCGGCGCGGGGACAGCCCGTCGCGGCAGGCATTCCTGGGAAGGCGAATCCGCCGTGGCGCAGGGAAGGTGGCGTCGATTCAGTGACTGGGTTGGGGTGGAATGGTTGGGTCGCAGTTCCCAAGTTACTCGTCGCCGTGCAGGCGCAAACGTGCCTGGCGCCGCAGTTTTGCCTGGAGCAACACCGCCATGAGGAAGCACAGGATCACCAATACAATCGCGATCAGCCAGGGGAATTCCTCGAAGATCACGGTCAGGTGTGTGAGCGGTGAGATGTCGCCCACGCGATAGGCTTCGTTTCCAAGCCGATACGAGGAGAATTGTGCGCCGTGCAGCACGCTGACCGACTGCGAGACCGCGGACGATTGCGATGCCTCAAGAAAGGTGGATAAGAAGTTCGGGACTGCAGCGTCGTCGCGCAGCAGCACCAGCACAACGGAGCGGCCGGAGCCAGACGGCCACTCTGTTCCCTCAATCAGCGCGTCGGGAAGGGCGCCTGTCGTATCCAGCTCTCCGCCGGGCGCCTGGTCCGAGCCATGGCGCCACCAGGCTACGCGGTCGAAGAAGCCGTGGAGGTCGCGGATGTGCAAACCGGCGGCATCCACCCCGACGGGCAGCAGGTTGTCCAGCGTCCGCAGTTCGGGCTGGTCGTCTACCGTGCCCATCACCAGGTAGTCTTTGGTTCCATCGGTGGTGATGCCTGCGGCGTTGGTTACGGTTACATTCAGCACCGGATATCCGGTTTGCGCGGCGAAGTGTCCCATCATGGAGAGAAACAACTCCAACTCGGCGGCGGAGGGCTGGTCCGGAAGTACGACGGCGGTGTCGGCGAGGTCGGCCTTGCGGGTAAACGGATAGCCGGCGTTGGCGAAGAGCTCGAGGTTGGGGAGCGACGTCCAGTGGGGAATGCCGGAGATGTCGAGACTGGAGTCTTTCAGGATGGCGCCCTGCAGATTCGCGGGCATCGCTGCGGTGCAGCTTCCATCGCCGGCGGCCTGAAACGTGAAGTTCAGGGTCATGGTGTTGGAGAAGGGCCGCATATCGTAGACCGGGATGGGCACAACCGTCTCCAGCACGGCGGACGCATTGTCCTGATGCGGCAATGGCGTGGAACTGATAAAGGCGCCGTTCATGTAAAGCTGCAAGGTGCTGCCGGAGCCCAGGGGGACGCCATCGTAGCGATAGCTGAGATGAAAGGGCAGGTCCTGCCGCTCGCCATAGTCGAGATCGGGGGGGACGCGCAGATAGACGGCGATGGGCACGGAGCCATCGCCCTGGAGGTCGCCAGTCTGCGCGATCTCGCCGAGGGTCGATGCGCTGCCCTTATCGGTGCTGAGCCATCGCGGAGCGTCGTCCGGTCTGCGCGGCGGCGGCAGGGTGAGACTTTGAACGGACATCTGCGGACCCTGCCAGGTGTCTCCGTGCAGGGCCAGGGCCATCGCCGCCATCAAGAGTGCGTCCGGGTTGTCCCCGGTGAGAAGGAGGACGGTCGAACCGGGGTCAGACGGATTGGCGGATATGGCCACAGTCGGACCGGAGGTAGCAGAGAGGTTGAGCGACGCCGGTATCTCCGAGCGCTTCTCGGCGATGACAATGGCGTTGCCGGCGGGAATGGCGCCAATTGAAACGGGAAAGCGCACGGGGCGGTTGCCATCCAGAATGCCGAACCAGGATGCGACGATTCCCGCCGCCTGGATGGCCTTCGGCGACGGCCGCGAAAGGAAGACGATGGGCACGACGGGGTGGGGATTCACACCGGAATCGTAGAACGGCAGCGGGAGCAGGCTGAGATCGTTGGTGATGGGCAAGAGCGAGCCCGCGAGTTCGATGGTTGAATTGGCATCGACGCGGGCCCACAACGTGGAGTTCGAGGGATCCTCGCAGCGCAGCGCGTAGTGCCCGATGAACTCAAACGTGAGCTGGTTATTGGGAACCAGAAGATCCGCGGGCAGATTCACTGCGGCTTCGAGCGGACCGGGCTGGTCGCTGGTGTTTACGGCGAGCGACGCGACCAGCGCGCCATTGAGGCTGACGTTAAGCTGGCTGACGCCGGGCAATAAGCCCGGGGAGAGATGGTAGCGGAGCTTCATCATTGCCGTCTTTACAATCTGGTTCCGAGCGACGGAGAAATAGATCGAGTGGGAGGCATCGACGCCGTGGAGGGTGATCGGCCCGGGCACGCCCGCGTCGGCCAGGGTGAAGACGCTGGAGAATGCTGCCGGGGCGGCTGCGGCGACGGAGGTAGACTGCGGGTGCGCGGCCTGCGCTGCGCGTGTATTCTGGGGGACGGCGCCGGCCAGCAGCGCCAGCAGGATGGTGGGGACGATGCTGGTTGCAAGCGTGGTTCTGGCGCGCCCGTTCCTGCTTCTTGAACCGCTGACAATCTGCAGAAGACCGCGCAGCGACAAGTGCAGGATGCGGCCGAAGCTGCGGACCGGCCGATCGGCCTCGCGCGCTTCGCCGAGACCCAACCATGCGTCTGCGCGCGAGTACAAGAGCATAGTGAGCGCCTCGTCCTGCTGGAGGCTTAGCGGATTGAAGCGGGCACGGAGATAGCTCCCGTCGACGCCAATGACCGTCGCAGGCAGGGTCGCCGAGCCATCCAACAGCGGGAGGACAAACTGGACCTGGTCGCCGACTTCGGCCTTCACAGCGTGATCCACGCGGGTGCGGACGCCGCCGTTGGAGAGGTCGGCGGTGATGCCCTGGATCATGGAACCGTCGGCGAGAATCACATCCGAAGGCACGGCCAGGGCCACGCGCACCGTCTTCCTGCGCTGCTGACTCTCCCAGGCAACGGCGGCGGCGACGCCAAGGATGGTGAGGTTGAAGAGCGTCCAGAGCACATTGACCCAGATGGTGCCGGCGTGGGCGCCGTCGTAGATGTGGGCTGGCCAGTTGACAAAGGAAAGCCACGACGGAACCGCGAAACTTGGGAATTGAAAGAACCTGGGAACCGCGCACAGCAAGCCAAAGAAGTTGAAGGCAAGCAATGCGAGGAATGGGCGAGCGATGCGCGCGTCGAAAAAGTCCTTGCTGACCACGCCGCCCTTGGGGGTGACGTTGAATTTGCCCGACCTCGAATTGGGATTGACGAACGCAAACAGCGTGGGCAGCAGGATGTAGGGCGCGAGTACCGTCTCGTAGATTTCGTTCCAGAAAGAATGCCGGTGCCGGCCCTGCATGCGCGAGTTGGTCAGGCTGGAGAGCACGAGGTGAGGGGCGGCGTAGGCCACGATGGCGAGCCAAAAGCCGGGAATGTTGGTGACGCCGAAGATGAGATAGATAAGCGGCGCAGTAAGAAAAATGAGACGCGGCAATGCATATAGAAAGTGCGACATCGCGTTGAAGTAACACAGCCGCTGCGCCGGAGTGAGGCCGGGAACGAGCAGCGGGTTTTCGATGCGCAGGATCTGCACCATGCCGCGCGCCCAGCGAATGCGTTGCCGGATGTGGCCGCTCAAACGCTCGGTGGCGAGGCCGGCGGCTTGCGGAATGTTGATGTAAGCGGTGTTCCAGCCCTGCATCTGCATACGAAGCGAGGTATGCGCGTCCTCGGTCGCGGTTTCGACGGCGACGCCGCCCACCTGGTCCAGGGCGCTGCGGCGCAGTACTGCGCAGGAGCCGCAGAAGAATGTTGCGTTCCAGAAGTCATTGCCGTCCTGCACAACTCCGTAGAACAGCTCGTCCTCGTTGGGGATGGTGTGGAACTGGTCCAGATTGCGCTCGAACGGGTCGGGCGAGTAGAAGTGATGCGGCGTTTGCAGCACGGCCAGCTTACGGTCGCGCAGGAACCAGCCCATGGTGAGTTGCAGAAAGCTGCGGGTGGGCACGTGGTCACAATCGAAGACGGCAACAAATGGGGAGTTGACGCGCTGGAGGGCGTAGTTGATGTTGCCCGCCTTGGCATGCTGGTTGTTGTCACGCGACATGTAGCCGATGCCGGCTTCCTCAGCAAAAGCGCGGAAGTCGTCGCGCCTGCCGTCGTCGAGGATGTAGACATTGAGTTTTTCGGCGGGCCAGTCGATGTTCATGGCGGCGAGCGCGGTGAAGCGGACTACGCTGAGCGGCTCGTCGTAGGTGGGGATCAGCAGATCCACCGCGGGCCACTGCTCGGGGTCGTCGGGAAGCGGCACAGGCGCGCGCCGCAGCGGCCACAGCGTCTGGAGATAGCCGAGGAGAAGGACCACGAAGGCGTAGCACTCCGCGAGCAGAAGCAGGCAGACGAACCACGCATCGAGGGCGCTCCAGTGCGCGGCCGGATTGTGGAGAAAGGCAAGGACGGTGGAGAAACGCCAGTAAGCGTAGCGGAAGGTCGAGCAGATCGACAAGAGCATCAGCGTGAGCGTGACCTGGTACGACATGGAACCGCGATCGATCCAGAGGGCAATGAGGAGCGTCAACGCCGCGAGGACGAGCTGATGCTTCCAGTTGAGGTAAAGCACGCTGGTGAAGCAAAGGAAGAGCGCCCCGCCGGCGAAGATTGTGAATCGCAGTACGCGCAGAAGCCTGGTGTCTCCGGATTCAAACTCCCGCCATAGGGGTGAGCGGGTCACCGTTCACTCCGGACCGCCCTGCGGAGCTCCGCGGTTGCCGGCGGAGAGACGCTTCTGAGCCACGAAGCGATCTCGAGATAATCCTGAGATACGGGCGCGTCCGGCGCATAGTCCAACACGGTCATACCCTCGGCCAGCGCCTCGCTGACGGCCGGCGAGCGCCGAATGGCCGTGCGCAGAAGGCGGTCACCAAGCTGGCGCCGCAAGACCTCGCGAACGTCCAGATGAAGGGGGAGGGTCGCGTCGAACTGATTCAGGATGTAAAAGGGGAGGATGGGGCGGCCGTCGGAGTCGGTAATGCTCCGGAACAGCTTCTCCAACGCCAGCAGGCTGAGGGCCGAGTTCATGTCCGGCGCCATCGGGACCAGCACCATGGGATGCTGGTTTGCCAGGCTGCGAACCAGCCAACTCGATGCAGAAGAAAGATCCAGCAACAGGCGGTGGTGGTTCTGCCCGCTGCGCAGGATCTCTTCCGAGAGCATCTCCTGCTGGCGTTCGAATTCCCCCTTCCCGGTGAGGTCGCAGGCAACCAGTGAGATCGGCTGAGCGACGCTCTCCGGCGGCGGCGAAAAAGTGGAGACTACGCCGGGGGGAACTTCGCGCACGCCAAAGTAGATGGGAAGCAGGCCGTGGGAAGTGGTGTCGGTGATGACTACCTTCTCTCCGTTCAACGAGAGCGCGCGGCCGAGTGTCGCCACCAAGCTGGTCTTGCCTACTCCTCCGGCCAGAGAAAAGACGGCCAGAAGCCGAGTCCGCGGGTCGCCTGCCCGCAACGGTTGCATCGCGGGCAACTCCAGACCGGGATGTTCGATGAGGTCCTTGAGCGCGAACCATCGTGCCGCGACGCGTTCGCGGGAGTCCTGAAGCGTGTCCCCGCCGGGCAACTCGCCCTTGGGGGTTTGCGAGATTGTCTGCAACACCCGTGGCTGGGGCGGTGTCTGCGAAGCGTAGAGCCACGCAGGTCCGGTGGGTTCAGGATCAGGTTCGGAGGGCGGTTCCGCAGCGCCCGCTCGCGACGATTCGGGCGAGGCAGGCCAGTCCAGCACTGGGCCGAGGATGTCGCTCCCAAATGCCGCACCGCCAGCGTTCAACTGATCCGGCGCGGTGAATGCCTCTTCTCCCCTCGGAATGTGCGGCTGAGGTCCCGCCAATTGGCGCCGGCGCTGTTGGGACTCTTCGTAGAGCAACGCCTTGCGCCGGGCCGACGAGTGGGCCTCGGAGATCTCGCGTTCCTCGCGCAACGCCAGCACGGCTGCGTGGGCCGCAGCCTCTGCCCGGCGCGCTGCTTCCACCCGGTCGGCGGCGGCCTGGCGTGCGGCCGACTCAGCGTTTCGTTGCGAATGGATCCGGGTTGCCGGGCTGTCGTCGCCATCCGGCAAACGGGCCGAGGCCTCGGCTGCGAGCACAATGCGCTCCGCCGCGGCAACGGAAGCTTCCGCCTCCTCCTGGGCCTTCAACTCTCGCTCCAGGAGGGCCCTTGCCGCGCGATAGCGAACCTGGGCACGATACTCCCGGCGGGAGGCCGAGTAGTCCCGGTACTTCGCGCCCTGGAGGTGGGCCCACGAATAGAGGGCGGCCACATCCTCCGGCGTACTGTCCGCCGTCTGCTGGCCGTCTATTTCGGTACCGCGTGAGCCCATCGGAACCCCATCTAAGCCTTGCATTGCAGTCGCGACCGGGCCCGTAAAGGGCGTACTCGCTGCCATGGATTTCACTTACGAAAAATCGGGCATACAATTGATTTGAGGGTACTTTGGGCCCTATGCCAAGTCAATGACACTCCGGTGCGACTTAAGTGTGACACCCTAAGTCACTCGGAGCTTAGTTACTCCATAGTTACTAGGACGCACTTCGGTAATGCGGGCGAAGTGGAAGTTAGCAATCGCAAGCCGTTGAATGGCAAATTCGCGCTCGCGCAGGGAGGGTTATGCCCTATGCCTTGCGGAGGGTCCAAGTGCCTGGAGGCCGCGGCAATATGCTACCTTGGGAGTGTGGATGAGAGCGTAGCTCAGTTGGTAGAGCATCGCCCTTTTAAGGCGTTGGTCCTGGGTTCGAGTCCCAGCGCTCTCACCATCAAATCAATCACTTACCTGCCTATGCATCCTTCCCCTGAGCCAACCTCTGCCTCCACAGCCAGACTCAACTCACCCCTGGCAGGCTATTCGGTTTTCGGTCCGAGGGCGGGATACAGTCCTCAAATCAGCATCCTCGTCTCGCAACTCGACTGGATGCGCCAAAGCGTCTTAATGCGGCTTCACGATCTGACGCGGGCTGACCTCGACTGGCTCCCCAGCCCCGATGGAAACACAGTCGGAGCGTTACTGCTTCATCTCGCCGCGAGCGAGACGTACTACCAATTCCACACGTTCGATGGTCTGCCGTGGGCGACGACCTCACCCGAGACAAAGAAGCGCTTTGGGCCTGCGATGAGGCTTGGCGATCTCGGACGCCGTCTGGTCAGGAACCACGACCTCCCGTTCTATCTCGATACATTGGCAGAGGTACGGGAGCGTACGCTCAACGAATTGAGAAAGCGCGATGACGTCTGGCTTATGTCTGTTGACAAGAACTGGTTCTGGGGACCCACCAATAATCTTTGCAAATGGTTCCACATCTGCGAACACGAATCACATCACCTGGGTCAGATTGATCTTCATCTGAAGTCGATCCGGCTGAGAAGGTGAGCAACCTGTCCGCGGTTTTACCGAGGATGCACGATCTTGACCAGGGTGGCGTCGGGTGGACCTGAGAGCGCAGCTCCGGTGTGGGTGAGCTTCTGCGCGGCGTCAGACCATTCGAGGTGCGTGATCTGCATCGCGCCCTGTTCGTACGCGTAGGTGGTGCCGTCATCGTTGTAGAGATCGAAGGCGGCGTCGGCGCCGGGGTAGACGCGCAGTTCCTGGAGCGGCTGCTGCTCGTTGGTGCTTTCGACGGGCGCGCCCATGGGCAGGATGGAGCCGGCGCGGACGAATAATGGAAGCGTGTCGATGGGCGCGGAGACGGTGATGGTTTGGCCGCCGTGGAGTTTCTCATTCGTCCAGAAGTTATACCAGTCGGCACCGGCGGGGAGATAAACCTGGCGAGTAGTGCTTCCCTGCTCCACTACCGGCGCCACCAACAGCGCGGGGCCGAACATATATTCGTCGCCGATGTTTGCGGCGTTAGGGTCGCCACCGAAGTCCATGAAGAGACCGCGCATGAAGGGCGCGCCGGTGAGGTGGGTTTGGTAGGCGAGTGAATAGATGTATGGCATGAGGGTGTAGCGCAGACGCAAATACTTCTCGAGAATCGGCTCGGCCTGCTTGCCGTAGGACCAGACTTCGTTCTGCGGGCGGCTGCCGTGGGAGCGGAAGTTTGGCTGGAAGGCTCCGTACTCGAACCAGCGGACGTAAAGCTCGGGGTAGTCGTCGTAGTTGTGGACTTCGTCGCGCGCGTCGGATGGGTCGATCAGCGGTGGGTGGTCGGGCTTGTGTGTGTACGGCAGATACTGCCATCCGCCAATGTCAGTGCTCCAGTAGGGCATGCCGCTGGCGACAAAGTTGATGCCGGTGGGGACCTGCCGCTTCAGCGTGTCCCAGGTGGGGCTGATGTCCGACGACCAGAAGATAGCGCCGTTGTGCTGCGCGCCGAGATAGGCGTCGCGCGCGAGGATGACGGCGCGTTCGCTCATGTCTTTGCGCATGCCGTTGTAGAACGCGGCGGTGTGGAAGAGTGGATAGATGTTGAAGAACTCGGTGCCCGGACCGATGTGGAAGTAGCTACCGTTGGGCGGCAGGTCGGGTTCGGTTTCGTCGGCCCAGAAGGCGTCGAAACCCTTGGCAACGTAGTCATCGCGGATCGTATCCCAGTACCAGCGCGCGGCATCGGGGTTGGCGGTGTCGATGTCGGAGCCGGCGCGATCATACGGGAGGCCGTTGGTGGGTGTGCCGTCTGCGAGGTGCATAAACCAGCCGTGGTCGAGGATGGTCTTGTAGTAGCGGTCCTCCGGGATGAAGCGCGGCCAGACGCTGATCATGGTGTGGAAGCCCATTGCGTGCAAATCGCGGTTCATGCCGGCGGGGTCGGGCCACTTCGCCGGGTCCATGTCCAGCTCGCCCATTTTGGTGTCATGAAACCAGTCGATGACCAGCACATCCGCCGGCAGATGGCGATCGCGATAACCCTTGGCGACGGCCATCAGCTCCGCCTGGCTGGTGTAGCGCTGTTTGCACTGAATGTAACCATAGGCGGACTTGGGCAGCATGGGAACATCGCCGGTCAGCAATTTGTAACCGGAATAGATTTCGTCATAGGTTTTGCCGGCGATAACGAAGAAGGAGATGCGCTGGCCGACGTCGGAGGTGAAGCGCAGGGAGTCGCCGAGGTAAGCGAAGTTGACGGTAGTGCGCGATGGATTGTCCCAGACCAGGCCGTAGCCTTTATTTGTAACGACAAAGGGAACACATACGCTTTGGCCGCCGACAGCGTTGTAGTCGTGGGCGCAGCGCAGGATGTGGCCGCGGCGGTCGAGGAAGCCTTCCTGGTTCTGGCCCAGGCCGTAAAAGTGCTCGTCCCTGGTGGTCGAAAAAGAGGCTCCGACTTCGTAGAACGGGTCATCGGTGGAGCGACGGTCGTTGAGGATGCCGGCGTTGCCGTCTTTATAGTTCGGTACGGACATCTGCCAGCCGCGCATCTGGAGCAGGGGCGAGCCGTCGGCATTCTTGATGGAGATGCTGACGCCGGGCGTCGAGCCGCCGAAGAACTTCGCAATATCGGCCTGGGTTCCGGTGGGAACGTTTCTGGGGCCTTGCGGCGCGACGGTAACGGTGAGGCGCGGGGACCGCATCACATCTCCGCCGGCGCCTGATTCGCTGGTCCAGCCTGCCGCTCGTACCTTGGCCGAGACTCCATAGCCCGGCGCATCGGTCGCACGTTCTTTCAACGTGCTGATGCTGACGCGTACGACGTTGTCCGCGTAAGGCTCGACCATTACGGTAACCTCGCCTCGCGAGACGACCATGGGCTGCGCGGTCGCCGAAGCAGCGATCGCGAGCATTGCGGCGGTTGTGAGCTTCCCTACTATTGCAGCTAGATTCAGCTTCATTTGGTGTACGGAGTGTTCAAGTCAGGCTTGGCTGATCGGGGGTTCGTTTCTTCCACTTGTAAACCCTGGCGGAGTTCTTCCAGAAGTACTTTTCCTGGACTTCCCTCGGCTTGGTCGAGAAGAAGCGCTTGACCAACTCGACCTCTTCGGGAATGGTGGCGACGCCGTAGCTGTTGGGGTAATCCGTTCCGAAGATTACGCGGTCCTCGCCGAAAGCGTCGAAGAGGTACTCGAGCCGGGCGCGCAGCGGCTCATAGTCCTTGACGATGACGTTGTCCGCGAGGCGCGGGTGATACACCTCGGTCAGCTTGACGAAGATGTTGGGGTGGTCCGCCATTGCCTTGACCACAGCTTCATACGCCTTCTGGTTGTCGGGAGTTGGGTCGAAGGAGGGCAGATGGTCCATGATGATGCGCAGGCTAGGGATCGCATCGGCCAGCAGCACGTTGGCCTGCATCAGGTTCATGCTGGGGTTGGCGGTGTCGAGCGCGAGGTCGGCCTGGGCCAGCAACTTCAGGTTGGCAACATTGTCCGGTTTGAGCGTGACTTTGCCGGTGTCTCCGGGGCTGTCAGCGCTGTAGAAGCGGCTGGCGCGGATGGCGCGATAGAGTGAGTCGCGGTGGAAGTGGGTGACGTAGCGGCCGAAGTCCGGCGAGCCGGGGTCGAGGCTGCCGGAGACGCCAACCATAAAGGGATCGGCACTGCAGACCTCGAGATACCAGAGGTTGTCGTCGATGAAACTGGCCGACTCGACCACGATGGCACCGACGATGCCGGCCGGCTTTGCCAGCGGGCTGTACATGGAGGGGAGCGACGGCTTGGACAAGGCTCGATAGGCTGGGGACCCCATGTAGCCGGAGAACACGGGGCGGGAATTGTCGAAGAGATGAATGTGCGAGTCGATGATGGGGACAGCGTCCGCGACCGGGGCGGCTGCGAGAACGTCGATCGTGCCGGAAAGCGCAACTCCGGCCATGGCGGTGGTGCCAATAAACTCGCGTCGCGAGATCGCAGTCATCCTGATTCCTTTCGTCCGGGGCGTGTGGCAATACTGTCGTCAGGGCTTGGTGATGGTTACATAGCGGTCGGTGGTCTCCCAGCGAATATGCAGTTCGGTGGAGTTGGCGGTGGTGTTCTCGAAGGTCAGGCTCATCACTTCCTGCGGCGCGGTCATGGGCTTTGCCTTCATCGGGGTGCGGCCAAGATCTTTGGCCTGATCGTAGGTGAGGCCCCACTGGCCGGTCTGGTTGTTGATGATCAGCTGCCAGGTGTCCGGGCGGGGCAGTGAATAGATGGTGTGGGTTCCGGCCGGGACCAGCAGGTCGCCGAACTTCAGCGGCACCGAGGTGATAAGGGTGGTGGCGGGATTCGCGCCGGTGCGCCAGACCTTGCCATAGGGGACAAGTTCGCCCATGATCTTGCGTCCGCGCATGTGCGGCGTGTTGTAGTGGATGTCGATGGTGCCGCCGGCGACGGTAACGCTGGCAGTTGCAGGCGGACTCGGCAGAGGCGCTGCCGGCTGTGCATTGAGGGTAGTGCAAGCAACGACCAGCAGTGCGGTGGAAAGGACGGCGCAAAGCGAGCGATAGGAACTCGAGCGGAGATTTGTAACAAGCTTCATTGGGATTCTCTCTTCCAGCGGAGGTTGGGGAGTGGGCGCAAGGGAGTGTTTTCGCGGACGGCCGCGGCCGGTTTCGTTGGTCGTGTCGATGCTCGACCATTGGGCCATTGCTGTCAAGCGCAGCCCCATGCGAGTCCGGCCTGCACCGTGCTAGGCTTGAAGCAAGCGCCCGTAGCTCAGCTGGATAGAGCGGCAGCCTCCGAAGCTGTAGGTCAGAAGTTCGAATCTTCTCGGGCGCACCATTCTTATCCTTGTTTCAGGAACGCTTCTCACTGTTTCAGGAACGCTTCCTACTGGTCCGGGTGGGGGACGGGAGGATCAGGCGCCTTCTGCGGCGAGGTCGTCGAGGGCTTTCGCGGCTTTGGAGAGGTTGTCTACGCCGAAGACCACCAGCGCCAGCGCGGACCCAGGTTCCAGCCCGCAGTACGAATAGTCAACGTTGATCTTGTTTTCGCCGAGCCGGGCGGCTGCGCGTCCCAACTCGCCGGGACGATTCGGCAACCGGATGACAGCGGCTTCCGTCTCCTCAAAGATCATGCCCAGACTGCCAAGTACCGCCTTTGCACTGGCAGGATTGTCCACGACCAATCGGGCCAGGCTTTCGCCTTCCTCGACGTAGGATTGAAATGCCAGGACGTTTACTCCGCGCTCCGCCAGAGCGAGGAAGCACTTGCCTAGCGCCCCTGGCTTGTCTTCGATCGTTACCGTGAACTCTTTCACCTTCGGCATGCGACTTTGACTCCCTTCGACCTTGATGCCTCGACAAACAAGCGAGCAATCTCGATCATACTGTTCGCAGGCTGCGACCCTCAACCGAAGATAGTTGGATCTGCCCGAACCAGGGCCTTCGTTGCTTCGACTTCCTGGCTGGATCGAATGCTGGTGCGCGTCGACACACTCATGTCACAATTGATCGCTTCGAGATTATGGCTGTTGGGGGATGCTGATGTCTTCATCAGTTCGCTATGCTGCTTTATTCGTCCTTCTTCTGGCTTCAGTAGCAAGAGCCGCGGAAACTGGGACCCAGTATCTATCCGGCCTGGGCAAGGACGACCCGGTCAAGTGGGAGTTTATGTGCGACAAGGGCATGAACGCCAACAAGTGGTCTACCATCGGCGTTCCGTCCAACTGGCAACTGCAAGGTTTCGGCATCTACGAGTATGGCCGGCCCAATCCGGCGGGCGGTTGGCCTCGCACCCACGGCATCTACAAGCGCAGCTTTACCACGCCGGCGACCTGGCGCACCAAGACCGTTTTCATCAAGTTCGAAGGGGTCATGACCGATGCTCAGGTCACCATCAACGGGCAATCCGCCGGCCCGGTCCACCAGGGCGGCTATTACGCCTTTAAGTACGACATCACGAGTCTGCTGAAGCCTGCGGGACAGAAAAATGAGCTTCAGGTCGACGTCGATGATGACTCCATGAATCCTTCCGTCAACAACGCGGAGCGGCGTGGGGATTACTGGAATTACTCCGGCATCTACCGGCCGGTTTATCTCGAGGCCGTCCCCAGGACTTTTGTCGATCACCTAGCGATCAGTGCCGCTGCGCAAGGCACCCTCTCGGTGGATGTCACCACCAGCGACACGCGAACAGGCGCCGCGAGCGGTGGCAGCGCCTCGCTGGAGTTGCGGGTGCTCGACCTGAACGGCAGGCCGGTTGGCAATCCGGTGGTGGCGAAGGATGTGATCTTCAATGGAGTCACACATCTCGCGGGAAAGATTGACAATCCGCGACTCTGGAATGCTGAGACGCCGAATCTGTACCAACTTGAAGTGCAACTGAAATTGGGCGATGCCGTGGTGCACACGGTGCATCAGAAGTTCGGATTCCGCACCATTGAACTCCGCCCCGGCCAAGGCATGTTCGTCAACGGCACTCGCGTATTTCTGAAGGGCGTGGACCGGCACTCGTTCTGGCCCGATTCCGGCCGGACCCTGTCCGCGAAGATCTCCAGAGACGACATCGACGTCATAAAAGACTTGAACGGGAACGCGGTCCGTATGAGCCACTATCCGCCGGACGGACACTTCCTGGATGCCTGCGACGAACTCGGCCTGTACGTGCTCGATGAGCTCGGTGGCTGGCACGGGCATTACGACACGGACATTGGCCAGAAGCTGGTGAAGGAGATGGTTGAGCATGACGTAAACCATCCGTCGATTCTCTTCTGGGACAACGGCAATGAAGGCGGGTGGAATACCGCGCTCGACGGTGACTTCTCAAAGTACGACCCGCAGAAGCGCGTGGTGCTGCACCCGACGGCTGCTTTTCCTGCGGGTATCGCCGACACCGCGCACTACCCGAGCTATGAGGTGTTGCAACGGAAGCTCGCCGCCGATCCCGTCTATTTTCCCACGGAGATGCTGCACGGCCTCTACGATGGCGGAGCGGGGGCAGGCCTGAATGAGTATTGGGATCTCATGCTCAAGAGCAAGGCCGGCGCCGGCGGTTTCCTGTGGGCGTTTCTGGATGAGGATGTGAAGCGCGTGGATAAGGGTGGCATTCTCGACTCCGCCGACAATCAGGCCCCGGATGGCATTGTCGGCCCATATCGCGAGCGGGAGGGGAGCTTTTACACCGTCAAACAGCTTTGGTCGCCGATCGTGGTGACGCCGGGCAACCTCGAAAACACCTTCACCGTCGCCAACCGGTACTCCTTCACCAACGCCGACCAGTGCATCTTCACGTGGGAAGCCATTGCGTTTCCGCGACCCGGCGATGCGGCCTCCGGCTCCATCGTCCTGGCCTCGCGCACCGATCGCGGCCGTTCGCTGGAGCCGGGCGCCTCGGCAAGCTGGGACGGCTGGGGACCGCCTGCTGCTGCCGCTGCGCAACTGGCGAAGCGCAGGCCCGATGCAACGCGACTCATTATTAAGGACCGCACCGGCCGCGTGATTCAGACCTACGTGTGGCCCTTCTCCGATCTCGCGTACACATCGACCCGCGTTAGTCAGTCTGCGGGCGGCGCAAAGCCAACTGCCACCGAATCCGGCGATACTATCACTGCGACCGCCGGTGACCTGTCGCTGCAGATAAGCCAGACCACTGGCCTGCTGGTCTCTGCCACTCGGCAGGGCAAGTCCTTCTCACTGGTGAACGGACCGCGCGTTGTGGCGATGGGGCCCAGGCTTCCGCCGCCTCCGAGCAGACCGGCGAATCCGCCGGCTCCGCCGCCCACGCCGCCCGCGTTTGCGCCCGATTCCAAGCTTACGTCTTTAGGCCAGAAGATCGACGGCAACGATCTTGTTGTATCAGCGACGTTCGACGGCCCGATGAAATCGGTCACGTACCGGCTCAAGCCCAATGGCTGGGTGAGCATCGACTACGTCTACACGCTGAGTGGTCAACAGGAGTATTTCGGCGTCGGATTCGACTACCCCGAGGCGAATGTCAAAAGTATGCGGTTCCTTGGCCAAGGGCCCGCGCCCGTGTATCAAAATCGCCTCGCCGGCGGTACTCTCGACGTCTGGAACAGGGCCTACAACAACACCATGGGCGGGGATCCGGACGACCTCAAGCCCGGAGAGCACTTCGATTACCCGATCTTCAAGGGGTACTACGCAGGCGTGCGCTGGCTGCAGCTCAATACCTCGGAAGGCCCGATCACCGCGCTGGTGGAGCAGCATAGCGATTCGCCCATCTACGTGCAGATCTTTACCCCGAAGACCCCGCCCGCAAACCTGGTTGGACAAGCCTATGCGTCGTTCCCGCAAGCCGGAGTTTCATTCCTGCACGCCATCCCAGCGATCGGCAGCAAGTTCGTGGGTCCAAAGTCCAGTGGTCCCATGGGGCAGCCGGCGGTTGCAAAAGGGGAATACACGGGCCACGTTAGCCTGTACTTTGGAAAGCTGCTGACTTACTAGGATTTTCTTGCAGACCCAGACGATTCTGAAGCAGCGAATCCGCCCATTTCTGTGGGTAGCACCGATTAAGGTGTCGGTGGTTGCGCCCGTAACGTCGCCATTTCGGTAACCAGCCGCCACCCGCCCCCTTGGGGGGCGACTTCACCGCCGATTCTCATTGAGGTAGCATCACGACAGGTCTAACACGCAACCGCCCCCGATTGGGTGAGTCTGCCATGATTCAGAGTGTGATAAATGCCATTTCTTTCCTGTTCTTCGTCATCATGAGAACGCCGGGAGGCGTAGGGATGATTGTCGTGGGAGCCCTGCTGTTGGTCTTCAGGTGGATGCTTAGGGACATATACGACAGCGTGGGGGCAGCAACGCACTCTTAGGACACTACCTGCAATCCGCCGGTACGGCGGCTTCGTTAAGAAGGCATGGATGCTCAGAAATTTCTGATGAATGTCAGTCACCGGTCGAGGTGTGAGGAGGCGGAATGTTAGCTAGCTTTCCCGGCCCAATGGCAACCATCAATCGGCGCAAGGCATTTGCCCCCGTATTGCTCGGGTTAGTTGTGAGCCTGTGTGCCCGGCCTTCGTTGGGCCAGGGTTCCGTTATCGCCGACACCAGAGAGCTCCAAGCAAAGATCGCGCAGGATCCTGAACTCAGGAGATACCCGCACCTCCAGCAATTCGTCAAAGGCGTAATATCCCACCGACAACCCAGTCTCCGCGAAGCTGACCCGAGTCTGGCCACGTTCCTGGAGGACGCAAAGCAAATTGACACCTCAGACCAGCCGTATCTGCGGTTGACCTCGCCCGAGGTAGATACGTTTTTTGAAGCTGGCGTAGCCGACAAACTGACCATGCTGAGAGCGATTGGCCTGATAGCCCGCATGGTGAACTGGAGCAATACGGTTCTGGTCATCGACGGCCGAAACATCGATGCGGCTTTGAAAGCCCAAAGTCTAAACGTTGGTTTAGCTCTGCCCATGGAACACGCGGCTTTATTTGCCTACATTCCGCACCTGGGAAGTCAGCCCCCTTTTCTTTGCAGGTTCTTCGCCGTGTATGACCGCGCCTTCACCTACACCTACGGGAAAGATGTCTTGAACGAATCAGTAGTAATTGGTGCTGATGGAGGCCCACGGCTCAGTGCCAGAAAGATATTTGATGATCAACCTTCGGGCAGTCTGTATATGGTCGAATCGGACATCCTCTATCGAGGATCGGCGGTCGGGTTTTACAACATAAAGGGTGTCACCCTCGCGGGCTGGAAGGCGATTGCTTTTGGGCCAGTAGATGCGATGTTTGTCGAAGGCGAGACCCTTACGATCAAAGGAACCCATTGGCTCGAAAGAAACGTGGGTGGTTTCGAGCGCCCCGAAGAGTGGAGTCTGGTCGGCATTCATCCCGATCCACCCAAATAGTGGGCACCCTACCTGCATCTGTTTTTCGCGAGCCCGGCTACAACACGGAACTTCGGACAGGGTGCGTTCAGGGCCTTTTGCACTTATTCTGTTGCCACGGAACCCCCAGCGTATAGAATCGGGGGCATTAGACGCCGTCCGATTTGAATTTTCCCTGCCGGGCCAGGTTGGCCGCGCTGAGGGATGGGGCCAGATGAGCATTCCTGCAGGACTCGAGAAGAGGCGCACTGAGTTGCATTGGGGTATGCCGGTAGCAGTTAGCTTCCTTGGGCGGCCTAAGCTGCCTTCGCGCGGCCAAGCGGGCGCGGTTTGCGCGGCGCTGCTGCTGGGCTTCGCGCTGCCCGCGCACGCCAAGACCGACAGTGTCCCGGAGTGGGTGCGTACCGCTGCCGCCCAGACTATTCCTCCGTATCCGGCCGATACGAACGCGGTGGTGTTGCTGGACGACACCGCCTACACGGTCGCTCCCGACGGGAGCGCCGTTGAGCATTGCCGCCGGGTTGTCAAGATCTTGAGACCCCAGGGACGCGACGAAGGCATCATCCATGTCAACTTCGATAAGGACACCAAAATCCTCTCCATGAATGTGTGGGGCATCGGACCTGACGGCCACGAGTATGCCATGAAGGATAAGGACTTTGTGGATGCCGGCTTCCCGGGCATGGAAGGCGCCTTCGAATTCGCAGACGAGAGATTTCGCGTAGCGCGAGCACCGGGCAACGATCCAGGCGGCGTTATAGCGTATGAGTACGAGCAGCGCGAGCGGCCTTACCTGACTGAAAAGACGTGGTTTTTTCAAGAGGACATTCCCAGCCTCAGCCAGAGTTTCACCCTCCAGCTTCCGCCCGGATATACATACGGGACAGTCTGGGCCCATCATCCGCCGACTGAAGCTGCGAACCTGGAAGGCCGTGGCTGGCGCTGGGAGATGAGGGACGTTCCGGGCATTGATCTCGAGCGGGTTCCCCTGTCGCCTGGTCTTGGGTCGCTGGCCGCGCGCATGACGGTGCACTACGCGGGGCCGGGTCTGCCCGCCGCCACCGACGGGACGTGGAGGAGCGTCGGGGAATGGTATTACTCGCTGTTCCGCGATCGCCTGGCGGCCACGCCGGAGCTCACGGCAAAGGCGCAAGAGCTGACCGCAGGCAAGACGGATTTTGTTGACAAGACCAATGCCATTGCCGAGTACGTGCAGAAGCAGGTGCGGTATGTCGCCATCGAGGTTGGCATTGGCGGATGGCAACCGCACGCCGCAGGCGACGTCTTCCGCAATCGTTACGGCGACTGCAAGGACAAGGCCACACTGCTCTCGGCCATGCTGTCGGCTGTCGGCGTCCATGCCGCCCCAGTGATCGTTGATTCGGAGCGCGGCGTCGTGAACCCCGATGCTCCTTCCATCGTCAGCGACCATGCGATTGCAGCCATCGAAGTACCCAAGGAGTACAGTTCACCGACGCTCCATAGCGCGGTGACAACCCAATCCGGCCGCCAGTACCTCATTTTCGATCCCACGTCGGAGAAGACTGTGTTCGGTCAGTTAGAGCACCAGTTGCAAGGCAGTTACGGCATTTTAATTGAAGGTGCTGAAAGCCAGCTCATCCAGCTTCCGGTGCTCGATCCGGCGCTGAACACGATTCACCGGATTGCGAGCTTCCAGTTGGACGCCGCCGGCGTGCTGAAGGGAACGGTAACGGAGAAGCGTTTTGGCGACGTCTCCGAATCCCGGCGCGAGGTCTACGCGCAGGGCGACGCCAAGCAGCAGACAGATTTTCTCGACCACATGCTGGGACGTGATTTCACCAGCTTTTCCGCGACCGATGTTAAGGTGGAGAACGTCGATGCGCTGAATAAGGACTTTACACTCACGTACTCGCTAACTGCTGAGCGTTACGCAAAAGCCATGGGCTCGCTGCTGATGGTGCGACCGCGCGTCCTCGGCGACCTCGACATCGATACCGACCGCAAGCCGCGCACCGTGCCCATCAACCTGGACGAGACCATGCAGGTCACCGATGAATACTCAATCGAGATTCCCGATGGCTACTCGGTGGATGAGATTCCCGACCCGGTCAAGCTCGATCTTGGCTTCGCCGCGTACCAGAGCAATGTTCAGGTGACGGGCAACACGCTGCATTACAAGCGCACCTACACCATTCGTCAGATCACGCTACCGGCGGACCGCTACGCTGACGTGCAGAAACTCGCCGGCGTGATCGCAGCCGATGAGGCGAGCAGCGCCGTCTTGAAGAAGAAGTAGGAAAGGCAAAAGAACCCATCGCCGCCGATCAGTTCGAAGGAACGCGAACCATGAACCGCACAATTTGCCGCACTGTTGCACGCTGTCTGCCTCTTGCCTGCCTGATCACCGTCACCTCAGTCGCCTTCATCGCCCGCGCGCAACAATGGACCGCCCCCACCGCTGAGGAGCTGAGCATGACCTCGCAACCCGAGGTTCCCGGGGCGGCGGCGGTCTACCTCTTCAAGGAAGAGATCACCGACGACAAGCTGCACATGTGGAGCAAGTACGCCCGCATCAAGGTGCTGACCGAGGCGGGGAAGGACTACGCCAACGTGGAGTTGGTACAGCATGATTTCAAGGACAGATATGGAGACGATGCGGGTTTTACGGTAAACAGTATTGCAGGCCGGACGATCCATCCTGATGGCACGATCATTCCTTTTGCCGGCAAAGTTCTTGACAAGCTGATCCAGAAGGATCAGGACTCAAAGGAGATTGCCAAGGTATTTACGCTACCGGACGTTGAGGTTGGCAGCATCATCGAGTATCGCTATCAGTTGAGCTACGACGAGAACTTTCTGATCTCGCCTGACTGGTACATTCAGTCGGACCTTTATACGCGGAAGGCACACTATTTGTGGCGGCCGAGCGGCCAGGTCATAGGCATTGCGTGGACGCCGATCCTGCCGAAGGGTTCCACCGTGGTTAAGTCGCAGCTTTCCGGCAATCAGTTTGACGCCGGACAGATGAGTCTGGAATTGAATATCCGAGACGTTTTACCGGCTCCGGATGAGGAGTACATGCCACCGGTCGCGAGCCTGAGTTATCGCGTGCTGTTTTACTACACAGACCTTCACTCCGATCAGGAATTCTGGAAGGTGGAGGGAAAGGCGTGGGCGAAACAGCAAGACAAGTTCATCGGGCCCGACTCCAAAGTAAAGGCCGCGGTCAAGGAGTTGGTGGCTGCTTCCGACACGCAAGAACAGAAGCTGCGGAAGATTTATGCAGCCGTGATGAAGCTGGACAACACGTCGTTCAACCGTGAGCGCTCCGCCGCCGAAGATAAAGCGCAGGGCCTGGGCGCGGTAAAGAACGCTGACGACGTTTGGGAGCGCAGGCGTGGTATTAACCGCGAGATGGCGCAACTCCTTGTCGCCATGGCTCGCGCCGCCGGGATGAAGGCGTATCTGATGGCGGTCACCAGCCGCGATCGCAACCTCTTTCTGCCCGCCTATCTCAGCTTCTCCCAGTTGGACGATGCCATCGCAATCGTCGACGTGGATGGCAAGGAGCAGTTCTTCGACCCGGGCGAGCGCTACTGCCCGTACGGACAGCTTGCCTGGAAACACACACTGGTTCGCGGCATCCGTCAGACGGACGCGGACTCCGCACTGGACGAGACGCCAGTTCAGTCGTACAAGGATTCACGCACCGATCGCGTGGCCGATCTCACCATGGACGAACATGGCGAAGGGGCGGGCACGGTCACGATGATCTATCGCGGGGCTCCCGCGCTGAGTTGGCGCCAGGTCTTCCTGCGCGGCGATGCAACCAGCCTGAATCGTGATCTGGAGGAGGCGGTCGAAAAGCTGATGCCGGCAGGGATGGACGTAAAGGTCAAGTCCGTCGACAAGCTGGAGGATTACGAGGAGCCGCTGACCGTTCAATTTGACGTCAAGGGACAGATTGCCTCCCCCACCGGCAAGCGGTTGCTGGTCCCAAGCGATATCTTTGAGGTCAACACCAAACCCGTATTCCCGCATGAGAATCGTGAATTACCGGTCTACTTCGAGTATGGGAGTTCGGTGATGGATGCAATGCGGGTCACATTTCCACGCAGCCTCAGCGTCGAATCACTTCCGGCCGCGGACCAGGAGCCGTTTGAGCAGTCCGCGTTCTATGCGATCAAGGCGGAGTCAAACCCAATCAGTGTCACGGTACATCGCAACCTTCTGCTTGGCGGCATCACGTTTTCGCTTGACCAATACCCCGCGCTGCGCGCCTTCTACAACAAGTTCGAGAGCAAGGACCAGGAACCGGTCGTTCTGAAGGCCGCTAACCAAGCCGAGGGGTTGGGCAGTGCCGACTTGGACAAACAATAAGAGAAGAGCGCAGGACCCATTACCGCAGCGTAGTTTGAAGGAATGTAAACCATGAAGCGCACCAATTGCCGTAGTTTTGCCCGCTGTTTGCCTCTTGCCTGCCTGATTGCGCTCACTTCAGCCGCCTTGATTGCCCGTGCGGAGCAATGGACCGCGCCCACCGCTGAGGAACTCAGCATGACCTCGCAGCCGGAGGTGCCTGGAGCACCCGCCGTCTACTTGTTCAGAGAGGAGATCACCAACGACAAGCTGCACATGTGGAGCAAGTATGCCCGCATCAAAGTGCTGACCGAGGCCGGCAAGGAGTACGCCAATGTAGAGTTGAAGTCGTTTGACACCAGAGACAATTGGGGGTACACGGTCAACGCGATCGCAGGCAGAACCATCCATCCGGATGGCACCATCGTTCCGTTTACCGGCAAGCCGTTCGATAAGTTGGTCGAAAAGGGCCACGACTATAGGGAGATGGCAAAGGTGTTCACGCTGCCGGACGTCGAGGTTGGCAGCATCATCGAGTACCGGTATGAACTGCGTTACGACGACAACCTTGTGATCGCTCCGTCCTGGTATGTGCAATCCGATCTGTATACCCGCAAGGCGCACTATCTGTGGAGTCCGCTGACATGGACTGGCCCCGACGGCAACCAACCGAGGATCGCCTTCGCCTGGACCCCGATTCTGCCGAAGGGGGACGAGTTGAAGCGGCTCGATTTTCCCGGAAGCGAGGTTTCGCCGGGACAGATCGAGATGGAGTTGAATGTAAAAGACGTTCCGCCTACGCCCAGCGATGAATTCATGCCGCCGATCGACAGTCTGAGCTACCGGGTGCTGTTTTACTACACGGAGTTCCATACGGGGGACGAGTTCTGGAAGAACGAAGGCAAGAACTGGGCAAAGGAGCGAGACAAGTTCATCGGGCCCGATTCCAAGGTGAAAGCCGCTGTCAAGGATCTAGTTGCAGCCACGGATACGCAGGAGCAGAAACTGCGGAAGGTTTATGCCGCCGTCATGAAGCTGGACAATACGTCATACAGCCGCGAGCACTCTGCCGCCGAGGAAAAGTCGCAGGGCCTGAATGAGATCAAGAGCGCTGACGACATCTGGGAGCGCAAACGCGGCAGCGGCAATCAAATTGCCCAGCTCTTCGTCGCCATGGCTCGCGCTGCCGGGATGAAGGCGTATCTGATGGGTGTGGTGGACCGCGATCACAACATGTTCCTGCCCGTCTATCTGAGCCTGTCGCAGTTGGATGACGACATTGCCATTGTCAGTGTCGACGGAAAGGACCAGTACTTCGATCCTGGCCAGCGCTACTGTCCCTACGGGCAGCTCGCCTGGAAGCACACCCAGGTGCAGGGGTTGCGTCAGACGGATGGAGGAGCCGCAATCGGCACGACCCCAGCGCAGGGGTACAAGGATTCCCGCACCGATCGCATTGCCGACCTCGCGATGGATGAGCACGGGCAGGCGACTGGAACCGTGACGATGACCTATCGCGGCTCTCCCGCGCTGAATTGGCGCGAAGAATATCTGCGCGGCGATGCAACCAGCCTGGAGCATGACCTGCAGACTGCCATGGAGAGGCTGCTGCCGGGAGGAATGGACGTAAAGGTCAAGTCGATTGACAAGCTTGAGGATTACGAGGAGCCGCTGGTGGTTAGGTTTGACGTCAAGGGGCAGATCGCTTCCTCCACGGGCAGGCGGTTGCTGGTGCCGAGCGACGTCTTCGAGGTGAACGCAAAACCGACGTTTCCGCATGAGAAGCGCGACCTGCCGGTATACTTTGACTACGCCAGTTCGGTTCTGGATGCAGTACGCGTCACGTTTCCGGCTAGCCTCAGCGTCGAGTCGCTGCCGGCCGCGGACCAAACCCCGTTCCAGAAGGTTGCGGTGTATACGCGCCAGGTGCAGGCGACTCCAACCAGCGTCACGGTGCATCGCGACCTTATGATCGGCGAAATCATTTTCGAACTGAATGTCTTCCCTGACCTGCGCGCCTTCTACAACAAGCTTGAGACGAAGGACCAGGAGCCGGTGGTACTGAAGGCCGCGACCCCGGCGGGCGGGAATTAGCTGGAACCAAGTGAGGACCGAAGTCCAGACAGCGCCGCAGTTCGCGTTGCGGATTGGGCGCGCACGATATGGCTCATCGAGGATGGAGGCCAAAAAGCGCCCCTAAACGGGGCGCCTTGGTCCAATGTGTCCTCAACTGTCCTTTGCGGGTTACGGCAGAACACACGTAAGTGATTGATCTAAATGGTTGCGGGGGCAGGATTTGAACCTGCGACCTTTGGGTTATGAGCCCAACGAGCTACCGGGCTGCTCCACCCCGCATGATCAGTATACTTCCCCAATGGCGGGCGGGTCAAACATATGCACTGGGGGAAGGCTCTCCGCGCACAGGGTGCGGCGGCTTGCCGGCGGGCATCGAATCTCGAGTGGAGTGAATGTTGCGAGAGATGGGACAATTAACGCTGGAAAGCGTAACTTTCCGCTGAAAAATGAGTCTTCATGAGTACAGGCCGCGTGCAAAACTGCCCGGCCTACAGACATTCGGAGGATGGCATGGATCGTCGTACGGGACAGGATGTAAGTAAAGGGGTTGCATTCAGAGTGGTGAAGGGTGGAGTGCTGGCCGTGGCGCTGGGTTGGAGCGCGATTGTGGTGGCGCAGACGGCGGCGCCCGCGGCCAGAACCATCCCGGATGCGCAGGTGGAGGCAAGCGTTCTGAAGGCGCTGGCGGGCGCGCCCGACCTTGCCAATCAACCGATGACAACCACGACGGTATACGGAGTAGTGACGCTGAGCGGGTCGGTGCAGACGGAGGCACAGCGCACCGAGGCTGAGACGATTGTCTCGCGCACCGGTGGCGTGCTGAAGGTGGTCGACGAGATGACGCTGAGCAGCGAGGCCGCGGCGCAACCGGTGCAGGATGCCGGCGCGCCCGCCGGGGATGCCCAGGGGGTTTTGCAGTCGGATGGAACGATGGCGCCGGCGCAACCTGCGCCACAGGGGTCGCCGGACTCGAACAATGCACAGCCGCCGAGTCAGACTCCGAACTCGGCTCCAAGCCAGGCGGGCGGGCCGAGCGCCGGGCCGGGTGCGCCGGAGTATCGTCAGCCTTACTACCCGGGGGGATACGGGCCGCCGCCGAATTATGGGCAGCAGGCACCCGCTAACGGCGCTCCTGCGCAGGCTCCGCAGCAGGGTTATCCGCAGCCACAGGGTTATCCGCAGCCACAGGGCTATCCGCAACAGCAGGGCTATCCCCAACAGGGCTACGCGGCTCCGCCGCCGGGCTACTATGGCGCGCCTGCGTACGCGGGACAGCAAGCAGGTGAGGTGGTAACGATTCCAGCGGGCGCACTGGTGCGGATGCGGATCAACCAGACGCTGGACAGCGCGAGGACCAAGCCGGGCGAGCGTTTCGACGGCATTGTGATCAACGATGTTGCGGCCGGTGGCGCAGTGGCGATTCCCCGCGGCGCGGCAGTCCAGGGGGTTGTGGTGGATGCGAAGAAGTCGGGCGCGCTGGCCGGACGCGGCGAGCTTTCGCTGCAACTGACGCAGGTGACGATGGGCGGGAAGAGCTACCCAATCGTCTCCGACATCTGGGCCCACAATGGCGCTGACAAGACGGTTCAGTCGGTGGACCGCACGGTCGCAGGTGGCGCCGTAGGAGCGCTGATTGGCGCGGCAGCCGGCGGCGGCCAGGGCGCGGCGATAGGGGCCGGCGTGGGCGGATTGCTGGGCCTGGGGTCGTCTGCGGCGTCACATTCGGGGCAGGTCTTCGTTCCGTCGGAAGGGTTGCTGACGTTCCACCTGTCGCAGCCGGCGACCGTCTCTACGGTGTCGCAGGCAGAGATGGATAGACTGGCCCAGGGGGTTCCCGGAAGCGGGCCGCAGCCCCTGCAACGCCGCTACCCACCGGGGTACTATGGACCGGTCTACCGACCTTATCCGTATCCCTACTAAGGCGATCTGATCGTTATTGCTTCAAGGGGCCGCATTTGCGGCCCCTTTTGGCTGCGCCTATGGCGCCGGATGTTGGCGGCGTGGATGGGTCGGAGTGATTTATACTTGTCTCTTGCCCTGCTTGTGGCTGGGCGCGCGGAGTTTGGGTGCGCCAGGACGAGCAAAATCAACGGGCAGATGCGGTGTTTCCTCGCCGAAGGCAACGGGATCTGGGCCTGAGTTTGATGGGCTCCGACCGGTTGAAGTTGCGGGGTTGGAAGCGGCGCGCGAAGTCAAGGTCGGCAGTCAAGCATGATTCGTTTTCTTCAGCAGGACAATAAGTTAACCAAGATTCTTTTCGGCGTGATTATTGGCGCTGCGTGCGTATCCATGGTGGTGTACCTGATCCCGGGCCTGATGGACAATGGGACGTCGAGCGATACGGCGGTTTATGCGATGGTGCATACGCCGGGCGCGTGGGGACGAGTTTTCGGCGAGAGCGACCAGGTGAAGATGGAAGACGTGACCCGGGTGGCGCGGCGGATGTTGCAGCAAAACAAGTATCCCGACATGCTGCTGCCGTACATGATGAACCGGGCGGGGCAAGTGCTGATCCAGCGAACGATCCTGAAGCAGGAGGCGGACAGGCTGCACCTGCAGGTGTCGGACGAAGACCTGGTGAATTTCCTGAAGACCGGGCCGTACGCCGAATATCTGTTTCCCAACGGGAAGTACGTCGGCGACGACGGGTACATCAACTTTATCCAGATGATGGCTGGACAGGACGAGACACGCACCAGCTTCGAGACGGAGGTGAAGGAGGAGCTGGAGCTGCAACGGCTGCAGGGGATGATCACCGGCGGAGTGACGGTGTCGGATGCAGCGGTGCGCGAGGCCTACCTGGTGCAAGGGACGAAGGTGAAGTTCGACTACGCGGTGGTATCGCTGGATGACATCAAGAAGTCGATCAACCCGTCGGACACGGACCTGCAGGCGTTCTTCAAGCAAAATGCGGCGCGGTATGCGAACGCGATTCCGGAGACGCGGAAGATTGAGTATGTGGCATTCGATGCGGCGAAGGTTCCGGGCGGCAAGCCGCAGGTGACTGACGCGGAGGTGCAGGCGTATTACGCGGCGCACCAGGCGGACTACAAGACCGACGAAGAGGTGAAGACCCGGCACATCCTGATCAATGCCAAGGCGGGCGCGGATGCGCAGACGGACGCGGCGGCAAAGGCCAAGGCGCAGGACGTGTTGAATCAACTGAAGGCGGGCGCGAATTTCGCGGACCTGGCGAAGAAGTACTCGGATGATCCGGGAAGCAAGGACCAGGGCGGCGAACTGCCGCTGATGGCCACCGCCCAACTGGATCCGGCATACGCCAAGGCGGCGATGGCGCTGAACCCAGGACAGACGTCGGGACTGGTGCGATCGCAGTTTGGCTACCACATTATCCAGACGGAGCAAAAGCAGGCGGCAGGGGTAAAGCCTCTGGCGGAGGAGAAAGACTCGATTGTGCAACTGCTGCAGCAGCAGAAGGCAGGCGCGGCGGAGCAACAGTTTGCGACACAGCTTGCGGCAGAGGCGAAGAAAAACGGGCTGGATAAGGCTGCGGCGGCGCACGGGCTGAAAGTAGTGACGACTGACTATATGGCCAAAGACGGCACCATCGGTGGGCTGTCGGATTCGGCAGCGCTGCTGGGGCAGGCGTTTACGACGGACAAGGGTTCGGCCCCGGCGACGGCTTCGACCGGCGACGGCTATGCGGTGTTCGTGGTGCTGGACACTAAGCCGGCGCACGCTCCGAGTTTTGCGGAGTACAAGGCGCATATCCTGGACGACTATCGCGCCGATAAAGCGCCTGGGATGATGGAAGAAGAGACGAAGAAACTGGACGACCGCGCCAAGCTGCTGAACGACCTGAAGAAGGCCGCGGCGGAGATGAAGGTTCCGGTGAAATCGAGCGACTTGGTGGGTCAGGATGGGCAGGTTACGGACCTGGGCTCGATGAGCGGGCCGGGAGCACCGGCGTTCACGCTGGCAAAGGGGCAGATATCCGGGCCGATCAACGCGGGACAGACGGGCGTGGTGCTGACGGTGACCGACAAGCAGGAGCCGACAGCGGACGACATTGCGAAGAACTTGGCCCAGACGCGCGACCAGTTGCTGGATGCGCAGCGGGAGGAGATCTACCGTGTGTATGCCGGGACGGTTTTGCAGAAGTACCAGGACAACGGTGGGATACGGCTGACGAAACAGGCGGCGGCCCCAGGAGGGCTTCCGGGCAGCTAGTGCGGTTTCGGATGAGGGCCTGTTCCCTGCCTTGCGTAGATTTGACGCTGGGTCTGGGGCAGGCCCTTTTCCAGTTGTTAGATGTTGGTTGCTAGTTGTTAGTTGGGGCGGTTCGCAGGACGCTTGGCGACCGGCAGCTTTCAACTGACAACCAACAACTGGCAACTAGCAACTTTCTTTCAAGGGTGAGGGATGAGTCAGAATCGGTTGTCGGGGGTCCTGCTACATGTGACTTCGCTTCCGTCGTATGGCGGCGTGGGCGACTTTGGGCCGGCCGCGTATGAGTTTGTCGACTTTCTGGCGGCGGCGAAGCAACGGCTGTGGCAGGTGCTGCCGCTGAGCCCAACCGGATATGGAAGCTCGCCTTACTCGGCGCTATCGGCGTTCGCGGGAAACCCAGTGCTGATCAGCCTGGAGCGGCTGGTCGAGGATGGGTGGATTGGAGCGGAACGGATCGAGCGACTGCCGGGACATAATGGGCCGGCGGACTTTCGCGCGGCGGCGACCAGAAAAGTTCCGCTGATCGAAGAGGCAGCAGCGAATTTTCTGGACCGGGCCGGCGATGAGACGCGGGCACGGTTCCAGAGCTTTTGTCAGAACAATGTAAGCTGGCTGCCGGACTATGCGATGTTCAACGTGCTGCGGCGGCAGTTCGGCTATATGAGCTGGATCGACTGGCCGGAGGAGTATGCGCAACGCAGGCACGACGCGCTGACGGCGGCACTGACGGAACATGGGCGCGAGCTCGCAATCGAGCAGGCGATCCAGTTCTTCTTCGACGAGCAGTGGGGCGCGCTGCGGGCGTATTGCAGGGAACGCGACGTTCACATCCTGGGCGATGTGGCAATCTTCGTGAACTACGACAGCGCCGATGTGTGGACGCATCCAGAGCTGTTTGAATTGGATGAGGAGCGGAGGATGATCCGGGTGTCGGGTGTGCCGCCGGATTATTTTTCGGCGACGGGCCAACGATGGGGCAACCCGCTGTACCGATGGGGTGAGCTGCGCGAGCGCGGATTCGACTGGTGGGTAGCGCGGGTTCGCCGTTCGCTGGTGCTGTACGACGTGGTCCGGCTGGACCACTTCCGCGGGTTCGAGGCGTACTGGTCGATTGCGGCGGAGGAGGAGACCGCGGTCAACGGGCAGTGGGTGAAGGCACCCGGGCATGAGCTGTTTCAGCGGCTGAAGGAGGTGTTCGGGGAGCTGCCGTTTATTGCGGAGGATCTGGGGCTGATTACGCCGGAGGTGGATGAGTTGCGCGAGCATTTTGGAATGCCGGGAATGCGAATTCTGCAGTTCGGGTTCTCGGACCGGGGGGCGCATCTGTACCTGCCGCACGAATATGTGCCGAATTCTGTGGCTTATACGGGAACACACGACAACAACACCACGCTGGGTTGGTGGAAGGAAGGCGCGACCGCGGAGGAGCGGGCGAACTTGCAGACTTACCTGCAACCGATCGAGCACGACGGCGACGTGGTTTGGGCGATGATCCGGGCGGCCGCGCGGTCGGTGGCGAATGTCTGTATCTTTCCGATGCAGGACATTCTGCACCTGGGCAGCGAGGCGAGGATGAATACGCCTGCGGAGGGCTCGGGCAACTGGACGTGGAGATACCTGAGGAATGCGCTCGATCCCGACTTTGCGACGAAGTTGGCGGCGCTGATGGAGATGACGGACCGGGATGGATATTTGGCTACAGAGGATGAGGCGCCGGCGGTAGTGCCGGCGGGATAAAGTACAGACAACGGCAAGAGCCAATACGGGGGTTCTTCGCCAGGCTCAGAATGACAACGCTTTGAAGCGGTAGACTGGTGGGAGAGATCTCACAACGACAGGAGCAACAATGCCTCTTTCCGGCGAAGCAATTCGGACGATGAACTACGTGGACGATATCTCGGTGACACTGCGGCGGATTCTGACGGTACTGCCCTCGCTGACGGAGGACGAACGGAAGCGGGTGGCGGATCACATTAAGGCTGCCGATCCGAGCTATGAGAGTGTGATCCAGGCGGTGCAGGGCAAGAAGTAGCGGGTAGTGGTGGGACGCTATTTGTGGCCCATGCCGGCCAGGACTCCGCGCATGTAGGCGAAGCTCTCGACGACTCCGGGCATGGGGTTGTCGGCGTGAATCTCGTATTCGAGGTCGACGTTGCCAGGATAGTGAATCTCCATGAGCGCCTGGAAGATGGCGCGGACCGGCATGACGCCTTCTCCGACGGCAACCTGCGATTCTTTGGCGGTAGCGTCGGCGAGGTCCTTGATGTGGATGTCGTAGAGGCGGGGGCCGGCGGCGTAGATGGCGGCGACAACATCGGCTCCGGCGCGCATGGCATGGCCGAGATCGATGCAGAGGCCGATGCGGGGATCCATATTCTTGACGGCTGCGAGGACGTCGAAGGGTGATGGAAAGTTTTTGTCCTCCGGGCCGTGGTTGTGGATGGCCAGCTTGATGTCGTATTCCTTGACGAACTTCTCCAGGCGCGGCAGGTTCTGGTGGGTGGGAGCGCAGACGGCGATTGGGATGCCGGCGGCCTTGAGGTACTCGAACTTGGGACGGATGTCCTCGTCTGTGTCCAGGGCGAAGGTGATGTTGCCGGCGGCAGTGAGGACAAATCCAGCGGTACGATAGGCGGCGGCCTGGGCGGCGACCAGATCGAGTGGGATCATGATGGGGTGGGCGGCTTGAACCAGCTGGGCCTTGGGCGGCGTGACCACCATGTCCTGCGAGGTCATGGGCAGATGAACGGATTTGAGGTTGAGCAGCGGCGTGTTGAGCTGCTTCATGAAATCGATGAGGAGGTGTTGTGAATCGAAGTTGCGGAAGGTGTAGCTGGCGATGCCGAGGCGGACGGGCAGATCGGCGTCGGGGGTGGGCGGTTTTAGGGTGGCGGGCGCGTAAGTTTGCTGGAGCGAAGCTTCGCGGCCAAATACCGCGGTCGTGGCGTTCTGGGCCTGGGAATCGGCGGGGATGAGTGAGGCGGCGGCGGCGAGCGCGCTGGTGCGCAGTAGGGTGCGGCGAGTGAGAATGTTATCGGAGTTTGTCATCGAACGCAATGGTAGCGCGGGACATGCGCGAGCGTCTATCGGCGCATCTGCGACAGGAATGTTCCCAGGGAATTAGACTTGCCTGCGACTGTTTACGCGACTGTTCACTGAATCGAGTTGAGGTGAATGCCATGAAGATCAACCGCAGACGATTGATGGGATGGATGGGTGTGGCGGGCGGGGCGGCGTTGGGAGTTCCGTGGTTAGGCGCGGCGGAGATTGCGGTGGGCGAGCCGGCGGCACAGGAAATCGCGGGGTCGGCTGCAAGCCGTGCGGCTGGGCTAACGCGGTGGGCGCTGAGTGCGCAGAAGAAACGCGAGCAGACCAGAGGCGTGGTGTGGACGACGCACGAGCCGATCGATTTTCTGTTGCGGAGGGGCGAGCACGAGGCGGATATTGAGGAGCACTACGCGACCATGCTGTCTCCGGCAAATATTCAAAAGATGGCAGACGCAGGCGTGAAGTGGGGGCGGCTGTTCTTCTACAAGGGGTTCGGGATCGAGTACGAGCGGCCTGCAATGGAGCAGTCGAAGCGCGCGGCCGACCAGATGCATAAGCTGGGAATGAAGGTGAGCCTGTACATGGGCGGGACGATGTTTACAGAGACGTTGTACCGCGAATTGCCGGAGGCGAAGGGGTGGGAGCAAAGGGATCAATGGGACCGGCCGGTGCCGTATGGCGCGCAGACGTACCGGCACTACGCGTGCCCGAATGAGCCAAAGTATCGAGACTACTTGAAGCGCGTGATCAAGATCGGCGTGGAAGAGTTCAAGGTGGATGAGTTCGCATTCGACAACATCATGCTGCAGGCGGAGCCGCACTCGTGCCACTGTTCGCGATGCGTGGCAGCGTTCCACGCAATGCTGAAGCGGCGGTATCCGACCAAGGAGGCGGCGCTGCGGCGGTTCGGGCTGCCGGATACCGATTGGCTGGCGCTGCACGATTGGGGTTCGGAGACGGAGCCGGACAGCGTGACCGCGCTCAACGATCCGGTGTTGCAGGAGTGGGTGCGGTTTCGATGCGAATCGCTGGCGCGGTACGCCAATGATTTGAATGACGCGGTGAAGGCGCTTGATCCGAAGGTTGCGGTGCTGTTCAACATCAAGGGCGTGTATAGCTTCAATCGCTACTGGACGAATGCGGTGTACCAGCCGCTGTATGCGGGCAAGATCGATTTGATGGCGTTCGATACGGGTGGATATGACGAGCACATCGATGCGCAGACTGGTGCGGTGATTTCGCAAATCCGGTCGTACAAGATGGCGCGGCGGCTGGAGACGGGCTGCGAGGATGCGTTCGCAAACGATGTGCGCGCGGCGGTGCATATGGCGTTTGGATATCAGAAGCCGGTGGCGGGTCTGGCACCGGCTCCGTTGGGATCAGGCGCGTTCAATACATTTACGCCGATGATGGAGTTCTTCCGCGAGTACAACGATCGCTACTACACGGGCGTTAACAACGTGGCGGATGTGGCCGTGCTGCGGACGTGGGCTTCGATGGCGTACAGCGTGAGCGCGTCGTATGTACCGACGACGCTGGTGGAACAGGTGCTGATCCAGTACAAGGTTCCGTGGGATTTGCTGTTCGAGGAACAGATGGACCGGATTGGGAAGTATGCGGCTGTGATTGTTGCGGGGCAGGAGTGTATTTCGGATGCGCAGGTTGCGGCGTTGATGGCCTATGTGCGTGGTGGAGGGACTCTGATTGTTGCAGGGAATACGGGAACTTATAACGAGTGGAGGGAGACGCGCAGCACGAACCCATTCCTCGCTATTCGCGGCACATCGATGCCTCTCAAGGGACGCATCGTCTCGATCCTGCAGATCATTCCCGCCGATGGAGCGCGCCGCCCCGCTGCCGCCAACGAGGACCCGGAGCCCGGTGCGACGGCGGCAAGGGGTATGCATATGAATCCGCCGCAGTGGGTGTTGCCGAAGAATGCGGATGAAATCTACAAGGCCGTGGTGGCGGCGGTGCCTGCGGGTTTATCGCTGACGGCGGAGGCTCCGCTGACGACGGTGATGGAGATTCAGCGGCGGGCCGCATCGCAGGAGGTGATTGCGCACTTCATCAACTTTGAGGCGAAGAAGCGGGTGGAACCGTTCGCGGTGGCGGTGAAGAAGCAGTTCCCTGCTCCGGTGAAGTCGGCAACGCTGTTTACGCCGGAGAAGGATGAGCCGGTGAAGCTGGAGTTTGCAGAAGCGGGTGGGGTGGTGAAGTTTACCGTGCCAGAGATGGGTGTGTATTCGATGGTGGTAGTGGAGTAGCCGGTCTACTCGGATTTTTTGCGGAGGTCGACGATTTGCGGGTGGAGGAGCTTGGCGGTGAGGGAGCGAGTCAGCGCGTCGACGGCGGCCTGCTGCTCGGGGGTTAGCTCGGCGAGGCGTTTGGCGGCGCGGGCGAGCTCGGCCTGGCGGAGGGACTCAGCGTGCTGCTGGAGGGCAACGATGGCGGGAACAGCTTCGCGCGTCTGCAGGTGTTCGCGATACTTCTCCACCTCGGAGGCGACGATGCTCTCGGCGGCGGCGGACTCGCGGCCACGGTCGGCGAGGTGGGCGGCCGCGACCTGCTGGAGATCGTCGATGTCGTAGACGAAGCAGCCTTCGACCTGGTTCATCTTCGGGTCGACGTCGCGGGGGACGGCGATGTCGATGAAGAACATGGGGCGGTTGCGTCGCTGGGAGAGGAACTGCTGGCCGTGGGCGCGGGTGAAGATCTGCCCCTCGGCTCCGGTGGAGGTGATTACGATGTCGGCGCGCCCAGCCTGGGCGTGAAGTTGCTCGAAGGGGATGACCTCGGTGGTGCAGGCGAGGGCTGCGGAGTTGTTCGCGCTCTGCACGGAGATTTGTTCGGAGATCTGGCCGGCGATGATTGCGGCTTTCTCGTGGGTGCGGTTGGTGACCAGGATGGAGGTCGCGCCCTGCTGGATCAGGTGACGGGCGGCGAGCTCGGACATCTTGCCGGCTCCCACCAAAAGAACTGTTTTTCCTTGTAAAGATCCGAAGATCTTCCGGGCGAGGTCGACGGCGACTGAAGCTATGGAGACGGACGAACTGCCAATCTGGGTTTCGGTGCGGACGCGCTTGGCGACGGAGAAGGCACGCTGCAGGAGCGGCTCGAGCATAGTGGCGACCGCGCCGACCTCGCGGGCGACGGTGTAGGACTCCTTCACCTGGCCGAGGATCTGGGGCTCGCCGACGACCATGGAGTCCAGCGAAGAGGCGACGCGGAAGAGATGGCGGATGGCTTCGCGGTCGCGGAACTCGTAGAGGTGAGGTTCGACGGAGTCGGCGGGGAGGGCGAAGTACTCGTGCAGGAAGCGCAGGAGGCTGAGGTCGGCCCCGATGTGGCCCGGTTCCTGGCAGGTAATAAACTCGACGCGATTGCAGGTGGAGAGGATGACGGCTTCCCGGATACCGGGCTGGTGAGCGAGGGAGCGGGTGGCGTCGGCGAGGCGGGCGGCGGGAATGGCGAGGCGCTCGCGGACCTCGATGGGCGCGGTGGTGTGGTTGACGCCGACCAGGACGAGCGAGCCTTCAGGGGCGTGCGCGGTCGCGGCCTCCTGGGCCGGCTTGACAATCGTCAATCGCTGGCTCTGACTCATGGTGTCGGAAACCTGTGGACGGCGGAGAACTGATTGGCGGCCCAGACGAACAGGACCACCAGAACGACGAAACTGGAGAGATAGACGGCGCGACGGCCGCGCAGCCCGGAGGCGCGACGGATGAAGATCATGGCGACGTAGGCGATCCAGAGGCCGAAGGTGAGCAGAATCTTGGGGTCGCTGAAGTACTTGGCGCCGTAGTCCGCCTGCGCGATGACCGAGCCGATGAGCAGGCCTGCGGTCATGCAGGGGAGTCCGAAGAGAAGTGTCTTGAGGGCGATCTGGTCGATGGTCTCCAGCGGCGTGTCGAGCGGCGGAAGCCAGCGATGCTGGCCGGCCTTCGACTTCAGGCGGCGTTCCTGGATGAGATAAAGCAGCGACGCCAGCAGAGAGACGATTAGCGCGGCATAGGCGGCCAGCAGCAGAACGATGTGGAGAAAGATCCAGCCGGTGCGGATGGGCGCGGAGAAGGTCTCTTCGCCGGGGCGGAACGCGGCCAGCATCGCGAGCATAAAGGCCATGGGCAGAACAAAAATCCCGATGGAGACGCTACGGTAACGCGCATAGACGATGAGAAAGGCTAGCGCGAGGATTAGCGCAAGCAGGGACTGGACTTCGTGGGTCTCGACGGGGAGGCGATGGTGGGCGGCGTTGAGCGTCTCCGCGAGGGAGACGAAGTGGAAGAACGCGCCAGCCACAGTGGCGGGGACGGCCAGAAGGCGCCAGCGCGGGCGGTCGTAGAGCACCACGGGCAGAACGGCGAGTGCTGCTATGCCGTAGAGCAGGACCGCGAATCTGAGCCAAAGGAGAGTCATGGGGCCATTAGGTAGTATATCGGGCGCCCATTTTGTCGAAGGCTGCATCCGCGTAACGGGCATCTCTTAGCAGTGTCAGGCATTGCGGCGGATTCGGATGTGATCATTATCACAACGAATATGGTTAGGCGGGCGGCAGATTTTGGCCAGGTGTGCTTTAGTTCTTTCCTTTCACCAGGACACCGCCTTTGACAACTGTGTCGACATGCTCGAGAACTTCAATGTGCTGGAGGGGGTCGGAGGATACAGCGATGAGGTCGGCGTAGTGGCCGGGAGCGAGCGAGCCGACGTCGGCGGAGCGGCCGATGAGGTCGGCGGCGGAGATGGTGGCAGCCTGGATGGCTTCGGTAGGCGTCATGCCGTAGAGCACCATGTAGTGGAGCTGCTTGGCATTGTCGCCGTGGGGGTATACGCCGGCGTCGGTGCCGAAGGCCATCTTGACGCCGGCGGCGTGGGCCTTGCGGAAGTTGTCGCGCTGGATCTGGCCGACTCCGCGCTCCTTGGTGAGTTGTTCCTCGGTCATGCCGATCTTGGGGCCGACCTGGAGGATGTAGTCGTCGTTGTAGATGTCCATGACGAAGTAGGTGCCGTGGGCCTTGGCGAGCGCGATGCCCTCATCGTCGACCAGCGAGGCATGCTCGATGGAGTCGATGCCGGCCTCGATGGCCCACTTGATGGATTGTGTGCCGTGGGCGTGGGCGGCGATCTTGCGTCCGGCCTGGTGAGCGGTGTCGGCGGCAACCTTGAGTTCCTCGAGGGTGTACTGGGGCGCTCCAGGTTGATCGCCCTTGGAGAGTACGCCCCCCGAGGCCATGATCTTGATAACGTCGACGCCGTACTTGACCTGTTCGCGGATGGTCTGGCGGACTTGGTCGGGGCCATCGGCGATTCGGAAATCGCGATGCTCGGGAAAGAGCGCGACGGTGGTCTCCGGAGAGTAGTTGTTGAGGTCGCCGTGGCCGCCGGTGATGGATAGCCCAGGGCCGGAGGCGACGATGCGCGGGCCGGGAATGTAGCCGGCGTCGATGTTCTTGCGCAGGTCGACCGCCGCGAAGGCTGGCGAGCCGACGTCTCGCACGGTGGTGAAGCCGGCATCGAGAGTCAATTTGGCGTTGACTACGCCGGCGATGGCGGCATCGAAGGGCGTTTGAGTGAAAGAGAGAATTTCCTCGTAGCTGTCGGCGCGGCTGGTGAGGTGGGTGTGGCAGTCGATGAGGCCGGGGAGGACGTAGTCGGCAGAGAGGTTGAGGACTTGAGCGCCGGCGGGTGGCTGGAAGCCTGCCGGTTCGATCGACTTGACGCGGTGATTCGCGATCACGAGAGTGACGTTGTCGAGGTAATGGCCGGAGGATGAGTCGAAGAGATGGCCGGCGCGAATGTAGCTGGTGGGCACGGGCTGCTGGGCTGGAGCGGAACCGAGGATTAAGGTGGAGAGGATGATGGCGGATACGGCAAGGGTCTTACGCATGAGATGTCTCCGGCGACGCGGTGCGGGATGGGTTCCATCTTATGGCTTTTCCTTGCAGTAGGGTGATCAGAGTGATGTGGCGTGGCGAGAGCGAGCAGTACTGAGCGATAATCCACCCCCACGGCGAGGGTGTCGCCGCGGGGATGGAGCGCCACTGGCATCGGCTGGTGATTAGCTCGCCTGGGCGAGTGACGAGAGTTGCATGATGGTTTGGGTGATGGCGCGGGAGAAGGCCGGGATATCTTCCGGTTTCCGGCTGGTGACGAAGTTGGCGTCGGTGACGACCTCGCGGTCGACCCAGTTGGCGCCGGCGTTGGTGAGGTCGGTGTGCAGCGATGGATACGACGTCATGGTGTGGCCCCGGACGACGCCGGCCTCGATGAGGGTTTGCGGCCCGTGGCAGATGGCTGCGACCGGCTTGCCGCTCTGGGCGAACTCGCGTACGAAGGAGACGGCGGGTTTGTTCATGCGCAGGTGGTCGGGATTCATGACGCCTCCAGGCAGGACGAGGGCGTCGTATTCGGCAGGGTTGGCATCGGTGACCAAACGGTCGACTTTGACGGCGGCGCCCCAGTCGGTCTTGTTCCAGCCCCTGATCTTGCCATCGTGAATGGAGAGGACCTCGACTTTAGCGCCGACGTTCTCAAGGTTACGCTTCGGTTCGATGAGTTCGGACTGCTCGAAGCCGTCGGTTGCGAGAAAAGCGATCTTCCTTCCTTTCAGTTCATGGTTTTGAGTATTCATCTGCTGCTCCTTGAAGCTCTGGTTGGCGTGCAGTTTTGTAGCCCGTGTGGCGTGCAGGCGCGGAAGGTATGCATTAGAGACGCGAGACCGGGGCTCAGGTTATCAGGGAAAATCGGGTGCAGAATTGGAATGGAGGCGCGAGGTTCGACAGGCGCGGAGCGAAAACTTAACCGACACAGCAAGATGCAGCAGAGAATGGAGGTGCCGGGTGCAGGTGCGATATTCTGACGATTCCGGCGGGGCGAGAGCATTTTGGCGAAGGCAGCGGCAAACGGGTTGATGAACGAAGCAGCAAGAGGCGCGGCGAACCGTTCTGCGGCAACTGACGCGAGCGCACAAACGCCTGCGATGCGGCAGTACTTCGCGGCGAAAGCGGCGCATCCTGACTGCCTGATGTTCTGCCGGATCGGCGATTTCTACGAGCTGTTTTACGAGGACGCGATTATCGCCTCGCGTGAACTGCAGCTAACACTGACCGCGCGCGACCGTGAAAAGAAACAGCCGATGTGCGGGGTGCCGTATCACGCGGTAGATCAGTACATTCAGCGGCTGCTGCGCAAGGGCTACCGGATCGCGCTGTGCGATCAGATGGAAGACCCCAAGCTGACCAAGAAGATCGTGCGGCGCGAGGTGACGCGCGTGTTGACTCCGGGGACGGCGGTGGATGCCGGGCTGGGGGCGGAACAGAGTAACTGGCTGGCGAGCGCGGGTGTGAGCGGCTCGGGTGCGGGGACGTGCGCGGGGCTGGCGCTGCTGGACCTGTCGACGGGCGAGTTTCGCGCGACCGAGTTTGTCGGGGCGACGGCGTGGACGCAGTTGATGGATGAAGTGGGGCGGGTGCGGCCGGTAGAGATGCTGCTGGCGGAGGGCGAGTTGGCAGCGCTGCAGGGGACAAGGCAACCCACCCTTTCCGATGAGGCCGCAAAGGATGGGCCATCCGGTCCGGTCGCTGATGGAGTGTTCGAGGGTGTGCGGACGACGACCGGGCTGGAGGATTGGGCGTTTACGGCGGACTATTCGGTGCCGCTGCTGCGAAAACACTTTGGCGTGCACTCGCTGGACGGGATGGGGCTGGCCGGGCACGAAGTTGCGGCGACGGCGGCGGGAGCGCTTGTCCATTACCTGCAAAAGACGAAGCAGGGGGGGCTGGAGCATATCGACACGATTCGATTCTATGAACGGGCTGGGTGCCTGGTGCTGGATGCGGTAAGCGTGCGGAACCTGGAACTGGTGGAACCGCTGTTTGCGGGCGAGTCGGCGCAGACGACGCTGTTTCACACACTGGATGCGTGCTCGACGCCGATGGGCAAACGCCTGCTACGAGCCACGCTGCTAAGGCCGGCAAACGATTTGGGGGAGATTCAGGCGCGGTTGGAGGCCGTGGCCGAAGCGGCTGGCGATTTGCCCCGGCGCGAAGGATTGCGCCGGTCGATGGGCGGAGTGCTGGACATGGAACGCCTGCTGGGGCGAGTGGCGCTCGATTCGGCCGGGCCGCGCGAGGTCCTGGCGCTGGCGGCAACGCTGTCGTGCCTGCCGGGAGTACGGGAGGCGGTTGGGGCTTTCAAAGCTCGGCGGTGGCGGGAGTTGGGCGGTGCGGGCGCTGCTTCCACAGGGATTTCCACAGCTGCTGCAGGGGGCCAAGAGACTATTTCCACAGGGCTTCCCGGGGTTGGAGCGGGGATTTCCACAGGGATGGACGCTCTGGAGGATCTCTATGCGCTCATCACCAGGACCATTGTGGACGAGCCGCCAGTGAGCCTGGCGGATGGCGGTGTGATCCGCGCGGGCGTGGATGCGGAGTTGGATGAGTTGCGTGAGTTGGGGCGATCCGGTCGACAGGCGCTGGCCGCGATTGAGGAGCGGGAGCGGCAGCGAACGGGGATTGGGAGCCTGAAGGTTAGATTCAACTCTGTTTTTGGGTATTACCTGGAAGTGACTAAGGCTAATAGTAAATCTGTCCCCGCGGATTACGAGCGAAAGCAGACGCTGGTGAACGCGGAGAGGTTTACGACGCCGGAGTTGAAGGAGTACGACACAAAGATTCTGACGGCGCAGGAGCGGTCGGGAGAGATCGAGAGGCGGATTTTCGCCGACCTGCGCAGGTGGCTTCTGGACGGCGCCGGGAGGATGCGGGAGACGGCTCGGCGGGTGGCGGAGATCGACATGCTGGCGTGTTTTGCACACCAGGCGGCGCTGCGGGGGTGGGTGCGGCCGGAAGTGGAAGAATCAGGCGTGCTGGAGTTTGTGGCGGGGCGACATCCGGTGGTCGAGCGGAGGATGGAGGAATCGGGCGGAGGTCGCTTTGTGCCGAACTCGATCTCGCTGGAGGCGTGGCTGGATGGGGATTCGAACGAGGGCCAGTCCGGGGCGTCGATTGCACTGATTACCGGGCCGAATATGGGCGGCAAGAGCACGTATCTGCGGCAGGCGGCGCTGCTGGTGGTGATGGCGCAATGCGGCTGCTTTGTGCCGGCGGAGAGGATGCGGCTGGGACTGGTGGATCGCATTTACACCAGGATTGGGGCAAGCGACAACGTTGCGCGGGGACGGTCGACGTTTATGGTGGAGATGACGGAGACGGCGGCGATTCTGAACACCGCGACCGCGCGCAGCCTTGTACTGTTGGATGAAATGGGGCGTGGAACTGCAACATACGACGGGCTTTCGCTGGCGTGGGCGGCGGTAGAGCATTTGCACGAGAGGATTGGAGCCCGGACGCTGTTCGCGACCCATTATCACGAGCTGACGCTGCTGGAGGAACGGCTGGCGCGGCTGAAGAACCTGCGGGTGACGGCGAAGGAGACGGCGGGAGGGATCGTGTTCCTGCACACGGTGGAGGCGGGGGCGGCGAGCAAGAGTTACGGGATCGAGGTGGCGCGCCTGGCGGGGTTGCCGGGGAACGTGATTGCGCGGGCGCGGGAGGTGCTGAAGCTGCATGAGCGGGCGGAGACGCAGCAGGTGGCGCGGGCGCTGGAGCCGGCGGACGCGGCTGCATCACACCCCCTGCAGATGACGATGTTTACGCCGCTGTCGCAGAAGATTGTGGATCGACTGGCGGCCGTGGATGTGGATGGGTTGACACCTCGGGAGGCGTTGAACTTGCTGGCTGAGTTGCAGCGGGAGTTGGGGGCCTCGTCGTGATGTCAGGAGCTAAGGCAAAGGCGATGGTGGTTGCGGGAGTGATGAGTGGAACCTCGGCGGACGGAGTGGACGTCGCGTTGTGCCGGATTGGGCCGGCAGTGCGCGGGGGCGATCCGCCGCGGGTGAAACTGATTGGGCACCTGGGGACGACGTACCCGAAGGCGGTGCGGGCAGCCGTGCTGCGAGTGATGGAGGGTGCCGCACTGCCGGCTGCGGAGATGAGCCGGCTGAACTGGCGGCTAGGTGGGATTTATGCGGAGTGCGTGGAACGGGCTGCTACGAAGTTCGGGGCGAAGGTGGGGCTGGTGGGGTGCCATGGGCAGACGGTTCATCACGCAGCAAGAGCGGTGCGGTATTTGGGAGCGCCCTTGCGGTCTACATGGCAGATGGGCGAGGCGGCGGTGGTGGCTGAGCGGCTGCGGTGTCCGGTGGTGAGCGACTTTCGGCCGGCGGACCTGGCGGCGGGTGGGCAGGGAGCGCCCCTGGTGCCGATGCTGGACTGGTGCCTGTTCCGCTCGGCGAAGATGAACCGTGTGCTGCTGAACCTGGGCGGGATTGCGAACCTGACGGCGATTCCGGCGGGCGCGGGACTTGGGACGGTGATGGCGTTCGATACCGGGCCGGGAAACATGGTGGTGGACTATTGCATGGCCAAATTGTTTGGGAAGAAATTTGACCGGAACGGGGCGGTGGCTCGGCGGGGAGGGGCTCTGCGCGACGTGGTGGGGCGGCTGATGCGGGAGACGTACTTCTCTGCCCTGCCGCCGAAGTCGTGTGGGCGGGAGGATTTTGGCGCCGAGTTCGCCGAGCGGTTGATTGCAATGTGCCGAGCCGCGGGCGGGACGGATGCGGATGTGGTGGCGACTGCGACGGCGCTGACGGCGGAGTCTGTGGTGGCAGCGTACAAGGATTTTGTGGCGGCGCATCTGGGGCCGGCGGCGAAGACGGAGTTGTGCGTGGCGGGAGGTGGGGCGAAAAATGAGGCGCTGATGGTGATGATGCGGGACGTGTTCGCGGAGATGGGCGTGCGGACACGAGCGTTGGAGGAGTTGGGGGTTCCGGCGCAGGCGAAGGAGGGCGTGGCGTTCGCGCTGCTGGCGTGGCTGACTTGGAATGGAATGGCGGGGAATGTTCCAGCGGCGACCGGAGCGGCAAGAGCGGTGGTGCTGGGGAAGGTTTCGTACGGATGAGACTTGCGGCGGTCTGCGGAAGAGCGGTTCGCTTCGCGAATGCCCACCTTAGCGTCCAGAATCGGGCGCGAAGATGGGGCACCCGGGTTTGCGGCAGCGCTGTCGTGTTGGTACTCGGGATGGTGGGTTGCCATGGCGTGGTGCCGCCGCCGGGGACGGTGGTGGTGATTTTAGAGAGTAGCCCGAACAACCTGGACCTGCGGCAAGGGACGGATGCGCAGTCGGAGCGGGTGGGCGGGCTGATCTTTGACGCTCTGGTGAAGAAGGATGAGCAGTACAACCTGCGGCCATGGCTGGCGACGAGTTGGGAGGAGCAGCCGGATGCGCAATCCGGTTCAGAAGAGTGGGTGTTTCATCTGCGCGACGGGGTGCGCTTTCAGGATGGGCGGCCGCTGGAGGCCGCGGATGTGGTTTGGACGATCGAAAGCCTGATCGACCCGAAGGTGGCGGGGCTGATCACACCGAAGAGCGGCAACTTCGGCGCAGTGGACAGGGCAGAGGCGCGCGACCGGCTAACCGTGGTGGTGCATATGAAGCGGCCGGATGCGGGGCTGCTCTTCAACATGAGCGACGGTTTGTTTGGCGTGGTGCCGCGGGGCGCGGGCAGTGACTTTGGCTTGCACCCGGTGGGGTCGGGGCCGTACCGGTTCGTGAGCCAGGTGCAGGACAAGGAGGTGGTGCTGGAGCGCTGGCCGGGGTGCTGGAGCGCGGGCCTGGAGGTCAACGGTCAGCAGTCGCATCCAGAAATTCATCGGCTGCAGTTCAACGTGGTTCCAGACACGATTACCAGCGCGCTGGAGTTGCAGAAGGGTTCGGCGGACGCAGCCAGCAATGTGCTGACCCCGGACATGGTGTATGCGCTGAAGGATGCGCCGGGCCTGGAGACGGCAAGCGGCCCGGGAGCGAACGTCTGGTACCTGAACTTCAACGTCGAGGACCCGGTGCTGCGCGATAAGCGAGTGCGCCAGGCGGTGGCGCTGGCGATAGACAGGCCGGCGATTATGGCGGCGCTGTGGCGGGGTCATGCGCGGCTGGCAGACACGCTGCTGCCGCCGGGAGACTGGGCACGGGCCGGCGACGCCGAGCTGGCGCAGTACCCGCATGATCCGGCCCGGGCGGCGGCGTTGCTGGAGTCGGCGGGGTTTCCGGCGGGCAAGGACGGTGTACGGCTGCGGCTGACGTTGAAGATCAGCACGGATGAGACGACGCGGTTATTGGCAGCGGTGCTGCAGGAGCAAATGCGCGCGGCGGGGATTGCGCTGAGTATGCGTTCGGCGGAGTTTGGCACATTCTATTCGGATGTGACCAGGGGCGCGTTCCAGATGTACATCCTGAAGTGGATTGGGTCGAACGAGGACCCGGACATTTTTCGTTACATGTACGCTTCGGACAGCTTTCCGCCGAAGGGGGCGAACCGGGGACATTACGTGAATCGACGAGTGGACGCGCTGCTGGCCGAGGCTGCGCAGGAGACGGGGCCGGCGGACGAGGTGCAGGCGAAGCGGCGCGCGGAGTATGTGGAGGTGCAGAAGATTCTGGCGGAGGACATGCCGTCGATTCCGCTGTGGTATCCCAGCAATGAGGTGGTGCATACCGAGCGGCTGCAGCGGGTGGTATCGCAGGGGGATGGCAACTTCGATTTTCTGCGGTAGCGTCCCTTTGCCAGCATGCGAGGGTTCGGGAGACAATCGACCCATGGCAGAGTTTATTCGACCGCAACACCAGGTTCCTGAGCCGCTACCCGCAGTAGCGGCTCCAGTGGCTACAGATCGCCCGGCAAGCAGCTATGGGGCTGGTTCTCAGACAGAGGCGCAGGCGCACGATCCCGCAAAGCAGCCGGCGAAGCGACAGATCGTGTGTTTCAGTTTCTACAAGGTGATGCCGGAGTGGCGGCGCCTTCCGGCGGCGGAGAAGGCCGCACACAAGGCGACGTTCACCGAGGTGCTGGCGAGGTGGAACAAGCCGGGCGAGTTTCTGTCGCTCACGTATTCGACCGTGGGAACGCGGGGCGACGTGGACATGTGCGTGTGGTCGATCGGCTACGGCGTCGACGAACTGAACCAGATGCGCAGTGAGCTGCTGCGGACGCCGCTGGGCGGCTATCTGGACTCGCCGCACAACTTTCTGGCGATGACCAAGCGCTCGCAGTACCAGATCGGCCGGCCAGACGAGAGTGAGGGCGAAGGGCGCGGTGCGATCCGGCCGGGCGGACAGAAGTACATCTTCATCTACCCATTCTGGAAGACGCGCGCGTGGTATCTGCTGCCTATGGGCGAGCGAAAACGACTGATGGATGAGCACATCCGGATTGGGCTGCTGTATCCGCGGGTGAAGTTGAACACGACCTACTCGTTCGGGCTGGATGACCAGGAGTTTGTGGTGGCGTTCGAGACGAACTTCCCGGAGGACTTCCTCGACCTGGTGCAGCAACTGCGCGAGACGGAAATCAGCATGTATACGCTGAAGGATTTTCCCATCTTCAGTTGCGTGCGGGTTCCAGCGATGGAGATGCTGGATCGATTGGGATAAGAACAGTTGCAGGATGTTAGTTGCTAGTTGTCAGTTGAAAGCGAGAGACCAGTGGCAACGAGAAGGGTCGCGTCGGTCCCCGTAAAACAGACGAAGAGCGCGCTGAAAAAGGCGACTGCGACGGTGTCGGTTGCGCCGCCGGGAGCGAAGGCGCGAGCGATTGCTGCGACGGAGCCCGTCGCGGCGAAGGTCAAGCGCGGGAAGAGTTCGAATCCGCTGGCGCCTGAGCGTGTGGCGGCGATTCTGGATGCCTTGAAGAAGGCGTATCCCAAGGCGAAGTGTGCGTTGAACCATCGCAGCGCGTGGGAGCTGTTGGTTGCCACGATTCTTTCGGCACAGTGCACGGATGTACGGGTGAACCTGGCGACGCCGGCGCTATTCGCTGCGTTTCCCACGCCGAAGGCTATGGCCGCCGCTTCCCTGACCGAACTTGAAGAACTGATCCGGACGACCGGATTCTTTCGCAACAAGGCTAAGTCGATCAAGGGCGCGGGGCGCGTGGTGACTGAGGAATTCGGCGGCGAGGTCCCGCACACCATGGAAGAGTTGCTGCGCATCCCGGGCGCGGCGCGGAAGACGGCGAACGTGGTGTTGGGGAGCTGGTTTGGAATTGCGGTGGGTGTAGTGGTGGATACGCATGTATTGCGGATCTCGCGGCGGCTGGAGCTGACCAAGAACACGACGCCGGAGAAGGTGGAGCAGGATCTGATGAAGGTGGTTCCGCAGTCGAAGTGGATCGTTTTTTCGCACGAGATGATCTTCCACGGACGGCAGATCTGCTATGCACGCAAGCCGCGTTGCGCGGACTGTACGTTGGAGCGGCTGTGTAATTCGGCGGACAAGACATGGAGCTCGCACTGAGATTTGCCGGTGGGTGAGCCGGGTTGGTAGCATTCGGCGGCAGTTGAGATTGGTGAAGGTGTGCGATGAGATTTGGTAAAGGGTGGTCGCGGCGGCGATTTCTGGCGATTTCCGGTGCGGCAGCGGCGCAGGCGGCGACGGGCCTTAGGGGACTGGGGCAAGCGGCAGGCTCGGCGGGAGACGCGGCAACCCGCGCGGCAGCGGCGCAGAGGACGAATGCGCAGGAGGCTGCGGCGACCATGCCTCCGCCGGGGGTGATTACCGGGGGAATTCAGCCGTTGATGGAGTCGATGACGCGCAGGCCTCTGCGCTACCGGCCGGTGGGCGGCGAGTTCGTGATTCGCAATGGCAAGGAGTTCTTCAACCGGCCGATCTATGGAGTCAGCACTCCCATGCAGGTGGGCGACTTCCGCGTGGACGCCGGCGATCTGCCTGAGTTCTCGCTCTACCTGCCGGGTCACGGCGGGAATTTGAAGCTCGGCTTGATCGCCGCCTCAGGTACAACTTCGAAGTGGGCCGCCGAGGCGGACGAAGTGGTAGCCCGCTACCGACCCGGCCGCATGATCTACGAGATTCGCGACTCCTTGCTCGGCAAAGGAATGTTGCGCGCCGAACTGCTGACCGCAGGCGAAGGCTCCGGCTTGCTCCTTAAGGTCGAGGGCCATGACCTCCCGAACGGCACGAAGCTCGCATGGGCCTTCGGCGGTGTCAGCGGCAAGAAGGGCCGCCGCGGCGGCGACATCGGCTGCGAAGTTCAGCCCGTCAGCGAGTTCTTCCAGGTGCGGGAGGAGGAATGCGCGGATAACGAATTTCGGATTCTGCCGACAACTGTACGCCGCCATGTGCGGCTTGGAAGTAAGGCGGCGACATTGAATCTGAGTTTCCCACCGGGTTCGGTGTTATCGGTTTCAAGCTTCGACGCATGGTCGAAGGCACCTGCGCCGCTGGAGGGTTCTTTCGCGGCCGCGCCAACTCACCCGGTCCTGATAGGGGCGGCGGAGCTAAAGGCTGCTGCGATCTATGTCGGAATCGACCAGGTGGCCGAGGCCTGGGAGAAGGACAACCTAGCAGTCGTCACCTTAGCAGGCGACGGTTCGTCGCTGATATTCGCGAAGCGCAGCGCGCAGGTGGAGGCAATCGCGAGGACGCTCGAGATCGACACGCCGGATGAGTATGTGAATGCGGCCGCGGGAAACTTCGGCATTGCGGCGGAGACGATCTGGGACCAGAAGGCTGAGTGCGTAATGCATGGCGGCGTGGCTTGGCGCACGGCGCTTGCCGGATGGCGCGGGCCATACAATCTGGATGCCCTGGGAAATCACGATCGCGCGGTGCTGGAGTTTAGGCATTGGCTGAAACGGCAGAATGTGACCCCGGTGACGACAGGCGATCCAGCGAGCGGCCCCTGGGATGCCAACAGCCATCTCACCCGTAAAGAGAAGCTGCTCCACTCCAATGGCGACATATCAAACAACCATTACGACATGAATATGGTGTTCATGGATGTGCTGCTGCGGCATTTGATGTGGACCGGCGATCTGGAGTTTGCGAAGGAAGTGTGGCCGGCATTGCAGCGGCATCTCGCGTGGGAGCACAGGCTCTTCCGCAGAACGTACGCGGGGCCAGGCGGCAAGGAGCTTCCGTTGTATGAGGCTTACGCTGCGATTTGGGCGAGCGACAACCTGCAGTACAACGGCGGCGGCGCGGCACACTCCTCCGCATACAACGTATTCGCGTTCCGCGCGGCGGCGAAGCTTGCGAAGGCGATCGGCGAAGATGGTTCTGCCTATGAGGCCGAGGCAGAACTGATCCACCAGGGCATGCAGGAACTGCTGTGGGTTAAAGAACAGGGCGCGTTCGGCGAATCGAAAGACCTGCTTGGTCCACAGACGGTGTATACGAATCCGGCGCTGTGGACGGTGTATCACACCATCGACAGCGAGGTGCCAACCGCGCGGCAAGCATGGCAGATGGCGGCTGAACGACTGGCGGTGCTGAAGCATGTGCCGGTGCATGGAGACGGCGTGCCGGAGGGTGGATGGTACATGCTCTCGTGCTCGGACTGGCTTCCGTATATGTGGTCGCTGAACCTGCTGCTGCTGGGCGAGAACATGCACACGGCGCTGGCGCTGTGGCAAACGGGAATGCGGGACGAGGCCTACAGAATATTCAAGGGGAACCTCCTGGACTCGATGTACATGGGATTATGCCCCGGGGATTTTCATATGACTTCGGCGCTCGATGTGCATCGGCAGGAGGCGCAGCGGGACTTCGGGGACCCGCTCGGGATTTCGTCGCGCGCGCTGGTGGAAGGGTTGTTTGGTGTGCAGCCGGACTTGATTGCCGGTGAGGTGAAGATCAGGCCGGGATTTCCCAGCGAGTGGGACCGGGCTTCGATGCAACACAAGGACTTCGACTTTGCGTGGAAACGGGAGGGGACACGCGAGACGTACGAGTTTACCAGCGGCCTGGCCAAGGCCGTTCCGCTGACGCTGGTGCTACCGGCGCGAACTACATTGCTGCCGGTAGTGATCAGTAATGGGCGCCGGATGGAGTGTGCGTTCGATACGGCGGCAGTAGGAGCGCCGGTGCTGACAGTGAAACTGCCGGCAGCGCGGGCGAATCGCGTTAGCGTTGAATGGCATGGGCGTGCTCCCTTAGCTGCTCCGGCTCAGCGCAGCTATCGCGTGGGTGAAGCGATAGCATTGCCGGTCGCGATTCGGCTGCAACAGATCGACGATCCGCAGGGATGCCTCGCAGATGGGAAGGTGAGGGCGGCTGGATTTCATACCGTGTTTGCGAATGTGCGTGAGGGAGATTGCGCATGGACGATGCCCATCTCGTTTGAGGCGAAAGCCGACGCGCCGGCGTTTGCCGCGGTTCCGAGCATGCCTGCGGACCTGCCTGGGGAGCAGGTGGATCTCTCTTCCCTGCTGAAGCACAACGTGCCTGAAACCTTCACCCGCGTTTATGCGGAACCGCGATCGCAGTATTGTTCGCTGGCCTTCCCAGACAACCTGCTCGGCGGATGGGCAAACCCTGACGGGCGCGCGAGCATCGATGACGCTGGCCTACGCGCTGCTGGGGGTTTGCTGAAGACTGCGCTGGGAGTGGACTTCGCTACGCCGGGAAGAGACCTACCCAATTGCTTGTTTCTCTCTTACTGGAACCAGGACGAGCGCGCGGCGAAGGTCGTTGTGAGTGGACGTGCGCACGGGATCTATTTGCTGATGGCCGGAAGCACGCTTCCCCAATGCAGCCGGATGCAGCATGGAACAGTGATGGTCTCCTATAAGGACGGAACAACGGCTAAGTTGGCCCTGCGCAATCCGGAAACCTGGTGGCCGATCGAACAAGACTACTTGCTGGACGACTATCTTTTCGTCAATACTGCACCGCTGCCCCCGCGTGTGGACCTGCGCAGTGGCCTGACCCGGACACTGGATGCTGCGAGCTTTCATGGCAAGGGGCGCACGGTTCCCGGCGGTGCGGCGACCATGCTGTATCTGCCGCTCGATCCGGCAAAGGAGCTTGCGTCGTTCGAAGTTGCGGTGGATCTTTATGGGATCGTCCTGGGACTGCTGGCTGCGACGCTGGTGCGGGCCTGAGATATCGCGTTCTCCCAGCTATATCAGGACGCAGATGCGCGGCCAACATGGTTAGATCCGGCAAACAAGGTGTACTAAGAAGCGGAGGAGATGTGCATTTGATCACCCAGATGCATCTGGGACTGCGAGATAGTTCCGCATGGTAATTCCAAGACGCTTTTCATCTTCAAGCTGACGGAAGTCACTCGAAATGGCGCCAGACAGCGCCATAGCTTGATGACCTTGAGATCGCGATCTAGACCCACAACATCGATCTTGAAGGCCATTCCGAAAGTGTGAACGCCGGACGAGGGTTTGATCCATAACCCTCCGCCGGCGTTCAAACCTCGCCTACCGAGAAGCCCGAACATCCGTTTTAGGGAAGTGTCGGCCAACTCGATGTTATCGCCTACAATCGTACCTCGGGTTGTATTAGTTACTCTAAACATGAAAATCCCTCAGCGCGACAGGCTCTGAGTTAGGCAGTCTTCTGCTTCCTGCGATACACGATAATTCCCAGTACGGCTGCCGCCAGCACTCCAGCTACAATCTGAACAATAATCATAACCATCCTCCTTTCCCTTTGAACTCGCTAGTGTCACAGTCAATATCTGCTTCCAAACATCGCTGGATCTCAGTCAGTCGAGACCTTACTATAATCTCGTACGCCTTTGAATTCCGCCAATTCCACCAAAGTAGTGTTTACTAGTCTGACTACGCCGGACTAGCATTCATTTCTCTTTGGAATAATCTCTTTTCGACCACTCTCCTCAATATCGTGATTGATTTGCGCCGCGTAATCTCGACGAATACTCTGCATCGGCTTCATCAGTTACTGGCCCACTCCTTGCATTCCCATCATGATGCTCAATATTGCCGGCGCAAGCAGAACAATGAATATGCACGGGAATATGCAAAGCACCAGGGGAAAGATGATCTTGATCTTCGTCTTCGCGGCAGCCTCTTCAGCTCGTTGTTTCCGCTTCATCCGAATGTCTTCTGACAGGCGTGTGAGTGCACGGATGATCGGCGTGCCAAAGCGATCGGTTTGTGCAAGCATACTTACAAATGCTGTGAACTCTTCAATCTGGGTCCTATCCGCCAAGTTCTGCCAGGCTTCCAGTCGTGGCCTGCCAGCGCGTTGCTCACGATTCACCTGGAGAAACTCCTCCTGAATGTCTGGATAACTAACACCCAGTTCGTTTCCCACACGAAGCAGGGCCTGGTCCAGGCCGAGACCGGCGTCAACGCAAATCACCATTAGGTCGAGCGCGTCCGGAATGCTGCGCCGAATCCGCTTCCTTCTGCGGCTCGTCTTCCAGTTCAGCCACATGTTCGGGGCCATATAACCGAGCGCTCCCAACCCCAGAACATACGACAGCGCGTTGGTTCCGATCAGGGTACCCACCACAGCCCCGGTGGCTGGCGCTAGAAACTGAGATGCAAAGAAAATGTCGGACGCGGCGGTACCCTTAATACCTGCGGCAGCCAAACGCGCCTTGAGGACGGGGTTTTCCGCCAGCCCCAGGCGAATCCGCAATCCGGTCGCCAGGCCGAGAAGCCGAGTCTGCAACTGTTCCTTGCTGCTTATTGTGCGCTGGTCGGGTCGGGTACTCTGCACCACATCAAGGATACGCTGGGCTTCGGGAGACGGGCGAAATAGGTTCGGAGTTAGAAGAAGAGCAACCACGCCGAATATAATCAGCCCCAGCACCGCATAGAAGAAGACAGGCATGATCCTTACACCTCAATCCCATTAATGATCTGCCGAATTATCACGCCACCGGTGATGAGCAGGGCTATTCCGATATAACTTAGCATCTTGCCGATGGAAGTGTTGATGAGCATGTTGGAATAACCCGGATTAATCATATTAATTGCGACCAGCATCACGATGGGAAGTGCGCATAGGATCCAGCCCGTCATTCTTCCCTGTGCGGTATGCGTCTTGATTTCACCGTAAATCTTCAGGCGCTCACGGATAGTGTTTGCGATGCGATCGAGTATTTCGGCTAAATTGCCGCCAGTTTCCTTCTGCACGAGCATGCCGGTCACAAGCACGCGCAGATCCTGGGAGGGAACTCGGTCCAGCATCTGTGTCATGGCGTCGCGCAACGGCAGGCCAAAATTCTGCTGTTTAAACACCTCGCCAAACTCCGAGCGGACTGGCTCCAAACTCTGCTCCGCAACAATGTTGATCGATGCAGTCATCGAGTGTCCTGCACGCAGGGCCCGACCCATCATGTCAATGGCATCAGGTAGTGCCGCATTAAATGCGTTGATTCTCCGTGATCGCTTGAAAGATAGGAGTCCGATAGGAAGATAGCCGAGCAGAGCTGCGACTGCTAACTCAAGCGCGATGAGATCTATAAACAACGAAACGCCGACAAATCCAACTAGAGCCAGCCCAAATGATGTCACGAGGAGAATTGCGGGAGTAGTCTTGACATTTGCCTGCGTAATTCTGGTCTTCAGCATTCGCGAAACGTGATACTTCTGAATGAGTGCATTCAACCAGGCGAATCTATTGATCTGTTCCGATTTGAGCAATTGCTGAAGCGGCGCATCATCTGAGCTACATTGTGGCCCCGTAGCAAGAATGGAAAGAACCCGCTTGGCGATGACTCGTTGGTTCCTGGAAGAACTCATCAGGAGGGCCATGATTCCAAAGGTTATAGATAGTAAAGCGATAAATGCGATGACCAGTACCATGGGCCTCCTTTCAGGCTAAATCTCGACGCTGTGGTCGGCTTGACCGGCAGTTACTTGGATGCCAGCAGCTATCAGCTTGTCAGTGCACTTCGGGACAATTCCAGTGGCGTAGAAACGCCCCTTCACTTTACCGTTCGGACCTATACCCTTCTTCTCGAATAAGAAGATGTCCTGCATGCTAATGACATCGGAGAAGGCTCCGGTAAGTTCCGTAATGTGTGTGATGCGCCTGGTTCCATCACTCATGCGGGAAGCTTGGACGATGATGTGAACTGCGGCTGCAATTTGCGCGCGAATTGCTTTTTCGGCGATGCGGATTTCTCCCATCATGGCCATTGTTTCGAGACGTGCGAGCGCGTCCCGGGGCGTGTTGGAGTGAATGGTTGTTAGCGATCCGTCATGGCCTGTATTCATGGCTTGCAGCATGTCCAGCGTTTCTTCGCCGCGGACCTCTCCGAGTACCACTCGGTCGGGGCGCATACGCAACGCGTTGATGACCAATTCTCTTTGCCGGATGCTGCCCTTCCCTTCGACGTTGGGAGGTCTGGTCTCCAACCTCACCACGTGCTCTTGCCGCAACTGCAATTCGGCTGAGTCTTCAATGGTCACGATCCGCTCTTTCTCGGAGATGAAGCTTGAGAGCGTATTGAGCAAGGTCGTCTTGCCGGAGCCGGTTCCTCCCGAAATGATAATGTTCAACCTCGCTTTCACGCACCCGCTTAGAAACTCAAGCATCGGTGCCGTCAGCGCCTGATTTCTCAACAGGTCTGCCGCTCCCAGGGGGTTGGAACCAAAGCGCCTGATGGAGAGGATCGGTCCGTCGACAGCGAGAGGCGGAATAATCACGTTGACGCGAGAGCCGTCGGGAAGACGCGCGTCCACCATCGGGGATGACTCATCAACGCGGCGCCCGACTGCGGAGACGATCTTGTCGATGATGTGCAACAGGTGCTTGTTATCCTGAAAGGTAAGCGACGTTTTCTCGAGAACGCCACGGCGTTCTACGTAGATCGAGTTACAGGTATTTACGAGAATATCGCTTATTGTGTCATCCTTAAGAAGTGGTTCCAAAGGCCCGAGTCCAAAGACCTCGTCAACCACCTCTTGTGCTAGCCGGTCGCGTTCGGCAGCACTTAGAGGAACTCCCTGCTCGTTGATAATCTGCTGAATAACGGCGAAGAGTTGCTGCTGGGCGCCGGGAGTTTCCTGCATGTCTCCCAGCTTGTCGAGGTCAATGCGCTTGATCAGTTCCTTGTGAACCGCAGTCTTGATATGCTGCTGAACTCCGTCGCCAATCGTTCGCGCGGGGGCTGCCGACCGCTGCTCATTGGACCGGTTTGAATTTGACGAGACTATGTTCATGTGGGCCATTTCAGCGGGTAACCCGCTGCCTCGACAGTTTGTAGTTCAGAGTTACTTCCAGAGGGAGAATTTGGATTTCTTCGGAGTTATTTCCTCCTCCTCGATAACGGTTCCTCCGAGGCTGCTAGTCCACTTTAGAAGCTGCGCCGAGAACTCGGTTTTGCTCTTGTAGCTAATGGGTTCGCCCATAATTCCTGAGCGCACCACCTCTGCGTAACTATTTGGGAGTTTGAAAGCGATGGGGAGGCGAATTGCCTTCTCGATCTGCTCCAGGCTTACCGCATGCTGCGCGGCAAAGCGATTGATAACAACCTTGACCTTGTCGGCGTTCTGCTCGTTCTGAGACAGAATGTCCACGTGCCTGGACAGGTCGCGAACCGATCCGATTTCCGGCGTGGCTATCAGATACACCTGGTTGGATGCATCGAACACCGCAAGGTTGGTCTCATCCAGACAGGTGGGACAATCGACAATTACGTAGTCATACTCTCCACGCAGGAAGTCGAGCGTCTGAGCCATTGATTCCGGATCGGTCGCCTTCCGTCCATCACAGGTGTCGGGTGAAGAGAGAACTTCAAGGCCGCTCGAGTGGGTTGCTATGTAACCGCGAAGCAGCTCGCTGTCGAGTCGATTCAGGTTTCGGACGAGTTCGTGAAAATTGTACCGACTGCCATCAATCCCCAAGTAAATGCAGGCATGACCCAACTGTGGATGGTTGTCGATCAGAAGGGTTTTCTTGTTGTGACACTGGACCAGGTATATGGCAATGTGCACCGCTAGAGTGGTCGTTCCTACTCCGCCCTTGGCCCCGAAAAACGTGAGCACCGCCCCCCGTGAAGCGTTGCGAGCCGCTTTGGTATTCCACTGTTGGTTAAGCTGGTTCAGTGTTTCTGTAAAAGCAGCTTCCTCGAACTCTCCGCCGAGGAAGTCGTTGCATCCGGCGCGCATTGCGCGCAGAAGTGTATCGCGGTCCTGTTTTGCCGAGAGCGCAACCAGGATAGCCCTACCAAAAAACACCTGCTGAATATAGGCCGCGGCATCGATAGCCTGGTGAATGTCTTTGTCGAAATCGATAACAGCGATGCAGTATTGAGAGGACTTCACTGACTGGGAAAATGGTGGGCGCTTGTCTACTGATATGTAACCGTCGCAATCCCAGCGGTGCACAGCCCACAACATTCCCGAGGCAGCTTCAGCTACCCGATCAGCCAGTGTCTGGTCGAGGCCAACAGTGATCAGGGCAACGGTGGGAATACTCGTGTTATTCGGAACTTGAGTCACTTCGAATATCCTCTTTGCAACTTACAATTCATTACACGTCGCGCGAGATCTGTGAGCATCCCACGCCGATAGTCACTTGATCGTGGCATTGTATCCGTCGGCAATCAGCCGCTGCTGCATTGTTTCGGCATCCTTTTCATTTGCAAAGGGCCCTACATCCAGGTGTAGCAATGCGTCCTGGGCTTCATGGCGCACCGCGACGTGATACCCGTGGCGGTTCAATGCAGCCACCATGGCTTCGGCATCCGATTCGTGAGAGAGGGCCATGATTTCGACTAGAGAATGCGCTTGCGTCCCTGCGACATCGGTTGGTGGATCGCCTGCATTGGAGGCGGTAGCCGGCGCAAGGGGCGGTGATGGGCCGACATCGGTCCTATTCAAAGGTGCCGGCGCAGGAATCTTGTTCTCTGGCGGCGGAGTTGCAATGGCAATCGACGCAGTTAACGACGGCGGCGGCTGAGTTTTCGCCGGAGTCTCTACTGGGCTGGGGCCAGTGCTTGCCGCTGGAGCTGCCGCAGCTGCGGGAGTTGGAACAACCGGCGGAGCCTGATTGCCCATAGGCGGCTTATCGGGATTGAGCGGCGGAGCCGCGATCTTGGGGCTAAGGTTCTTGCCCAGTGACTTGTCAAATCCGTTTGTATCCAGGGTTGGGATTGGCAGCACCGGTTGGTCAGGCACAGTCGTTTCCGTCAATGGGTCAACTACAGTTGGCGTGACCACAACAATCAGCTCAGTCGTCGAATGGTTGCTGTTTTTCGACTTGAAGAGATCCCCAAGGATAGGAATACTGGCAATGCCCGGAGTCTTGTTGAGAATGTCGGTGGTCCGTTGATCCAGCAAACCCGAAATGGCAAAGCTCTGGTTGCTGCGCAACTCGACCTCGGTGGAGGCCCTGCGCGTGGAGAGCGCGGGGACGGAGAAACCGCCGATGGTGACTGAGTTGCTGTAATCCAGCGCACTTACTTCGGGAGCTACGGTGAGCGTAATCGTTCCGTCTGCATTTACGATGGGCGTGAATTCGACCTTTACGCCGTAAGGACGGAATGAGATTGTGATTACCGGGGCGCCGCCAGCGCCGCCGGGCTGGACAATTGGGAATGGGAACTCGCCGCCGGAGAGGAAGTCGGCCTTCACGCCACTCACAGTGGTGATGGTAGGTTCGGCAAGGATCTGGAGGACCTGCTTGTTCTGCAGGTCCTGGATGGTCGCGCCGAGGTTCAGTTTTGCGCTGTACAGGAAGAAATTCAGCGGGTTCGACGCCGTCACCAAACCGATGGCAGTGCTACTCGCAGCCCCTCCCAGCGTCGCGGTTGATGGGTACTGCGCTGTCGTAGCTGCCGCCAGGAAATTGGTGTTTCCTCCTGGGTTGAACAGATTGATGCCCAACTCAAGTAGCTTGGTGCGGTCCACCTCCAGGATCCGCACTTCGAGGCGAACCTGCTTGGGATGGCCAGGGGCGACGGTTATCGCATTCACCACTTCTTTGGAATAGAGCCCCGCTAGTTTCACGGCATCGTCGGCAACTACCTGGCTGGCGAGGGTTCCGCTTAGGGTTACGCGGCCGCCGCTACCCTCAACTTTGACGGAATCGCCCTGCGTGGTCTCACCCATAGCCTGCCGAAGGCCATCGATGTCAAGATCGGCGGAGACTACATAGTTTTGCGCCTGACCAGCTTCATCCAGCAGCGTGAGCGAACTGATGCCTGGGGTCATCGCGGTGACAACAATCTCATTGGGAGTCAGAGTGACGGAGTTGAGTATGGTGGGATCGGCTACATAGACGCGACGCAGGCGGGTTTTGGTATCGACAAAGATCGAATGACCAACCGTTACATGAAGTGTCTTTCCGTCCGATGCAACGCGGCTCACGCTATCCATGCCGCTGGGCGATGAAACTGCCTGGACGATTGAGCCCCTCGCCGATACGGGGTGCGACGCACTCTGTGCCAAGCCGAGAGGAGACAATGTTGCAATCAGAATGGAGGCCGTCGCAATGGATAGACGGGCACCCGTGATGGCGAATGCCAGCTTGTGCTCGATAATGGATATTCTCGGTTTCACTGGAAGTTGTCCGTCTTTACTGTTCCGCCCATGAATGTCTCGACTGTGTAGGGCTTAGGAGGGGCAGGCGCCGGCTTCTGGACTTTCGGGGGTATGGGCGGCGCTGGTGTCAGTTGCGAGAGAAGTACTGGCTGACCTGTGAAATCCAGCCGGTCGGCTCCGTTCCTGAGTACAAAGCGAACTATGCCCTGGGTGCTTGCGAGGACCACGCGCTGGGCGTCATCTGGGCTTACGAGAATTGTGACCACGGTCGCGGTGACCGGCTTGCCGTCAGGATCGGGCTCGGTTTTTTGCCCCGTCGCAAGGACCTCAGCGTCCTGCAAGACTATGGTAGTGAGTGGGTCCGGATTGTTCGCGGGATGCAGTGTAACCAGGACATCGACATGAGTGCCGGGAAGAAGAAATCCGGCAACGCCGACGACTTCGTCGGTGCGCAGTGAGAGCGCTCTCATCCCGTCAGGGATTTTGACCGTGATGCCGTTGCCTGAGCCGGCGCTGGACAGTTGCCGCTCGAGAATGGGTTCACCCGCCGCCAGGGGATAGAGAACTATGCGTCCGACCAGTGGTTGAGGAGCGGTGAATGCTCCGGACAACGGCATGGATGCAGGCCAGTCAACCATATGCAGATTCTCAGCTTTGATTACCTGGCCTGCCTCCATGTTTGCGGCCGCCGCGACATACTGGCTCTTGGGCGGCGGCGGAGCCGTATGCGTCTTGAACTTCTGGCTAAGCCAGAAGGTGAAGACTCCAGAGACCACCAGGGCGATGATGAAAGCTGAGGTGAGTCGACGCGTAATCACACTGCACCCCTTCTATTGGAACTGAAAGTAGAGCGTTAGCAGGCTTCCGCCGGCAATTGCAAGGGCGTACGGCAGCCTGAGCGTCTCACTGTTTGAGAGATTAATCTCCGGATGCGGTTGCAAACCTTCATGGCCGTGATGTGAGGCCAGTGCGCCGACGTTGGTCAGCGTCTGCTGCAAGCGTCCGCGGGCCACAGCCAGGACGATTGCCATCGCTCCGCCGGACAGGGCGGTCAACACCAGAAGGTAGGCCACATGCGAAAGGCCCGCGATGCATCCAACGGCCATGATGAGCTTGACGTCCCCAGCACCCATGCCACCCGCTAGATAGAACAAAAGAAACACCAGGCCGCAAATTACTCCCGCAGCCAGAGCGGTGAACAACTGGCCCCATCCGCCAAGCGCGAGGTGCAGCGCAAGGCCAAACAGGAAGGCGGGCATAGTAATGAAATTCGGGATCCGCCGGCTCCTGACATCAAAGACAGAGCTGATCAGAGCGCAGGCAGCGGCGGTTGCAGGATACGTCAATTCGGGTTGAAGGGGAGTCATTGATCGTTCCTGTTAAGAAGCCATGAAGGGTTAGGGGATGAGCAACAATTGTGCGGAGTTGTGGGTAAGGCTCACATGAATTCTCAGCGAACTCATGTGAGCCTTATCCGGGGTTAGACAGCGGCGTTGAGAGCAGTGCCAATGCCGTTGAAGGTGTTCGCGATCGAGCTGGCGAGACCGTTCATCGAGGCAACGGAGCCGAGACCCACCAGGGCCGCGACCAGAGCATATTCGATCAAATCCTGACCGGACTCTTCTGCGATCAGGCTCTTCAGAAGCTGTTTCATGTTCTTCATTTCGTTCTCCGTGTATCCAGGGTTGGTGAGAGGCAATTGAATGGTAGACCGCCTAAAACCGTGGCGGCGCACGCCAACCGGGCGGTAGCCTATGTGAGTGCCGACGTCTAACACTCACATAAGCCTTCCCGAATTAGACAGCTGCGGTGAGCGAGGTGCCGATGCCATTGAAAGTGTTGCCAATGGAGTTCGAGAGCCCCTTCATTGCGGCGACAGCGCCGAGACCTACCAGAGCCGCGACCAGTGCGTATTCAATCAGATCCTGACCAGAATCTTCGTTGATCAGGTTCGTCATAAGCTGCTTCATGTTCTTCATTTTTTTGTTTCTCCTCGTTCAGGGTTTCCGCGGCACTCCGGGTTTGCGAGTCCCATGGGATGAAGAAAGAGTAGGGTTAGCGCGAGAGATTAGAAATCCCCAAGAAGTGTCACGGAATAACACTAAAGTTCGCTCCAAAATGGCCTCTATATTCATGTTTCTAAGACACTTATCTGCCACTTCAAGTTAGAATGAGAGAATTCTCATGGTGGCGCCCGGTTCGCGCGACGTTCCCTGTGTTCTTGTTCAGGCCATCTTTCAGCGAGATATCATCGTTTCCTGGCTTTCGCTCGCAATACGACTGCGGGATCGGTCGATGAGTGAAGCGTCCGCATTCGATATCAGGAGGAATCAAGCAGCAACGGGAATCTCAGACCGCGCAAAGCCGTTTGCAGTGGCACAATGGCTATTGGTTTCGACTTTGAGTTCCTCACGTGATCTCATCCATGTCCGCACACACCGATGCCCTGAAGAGAGAACCCACTTTGGATAGGGCTCAATCGCATTCACCCGGAGGCTGGTTCGTCCGGAATCGTTCGCTCGTCGTGATCTTCGCGGCGGCGTTGGGTATGCGTTTGCTCGCGTTACGGATATTCTTCACGAGCAATCCGCGAACGTATCTATTTGGTCATCCCTACGAAATGGGTCTGCTTGCGAACTCCCTGATTCATGGGTTAGGTTTCAGCTCGCCGTTCGGCGGTTCGACGGGTCCCACAGCCATTGTGGCCCCGGGTTACCCGCTGCTGATTGCACCTATATTCATGGTCTTCGGCGCAGACACGTTTGCCTCCGCGCTGGTGATTACAGGATTGCAGGTGGTTGTGAGCCTGCTGACTATTTGGCTGATGATGCATGTCGCCAGGGAGATGCTCGACTCCCGGACCGCTACCCTCGCCGGCGCGTTCTGGGCAGTCTCTCTCCCGCTATGGTGGATTCCGACCATCTTCTGGGAGACGAGCATCTCAGCGTGCTCATTCGTCGGGATCATCGCGCTTGCGATCCGCTGTCATCGCGAGCCAACAAGGGCAGCATGGATTCTGCTGGGCGTCTGTGGTGGCATCGCGGCGCTGATCAACCCTGCCCTGCTGCCGTCATTTCTGGCGATCATGGGCTGGTTGGCGTATGCAACCTGGCGCGTGGCGCGGTCAGCCGCAGTCATAGGATTGTTGGCGCTGTTGCTGGTTTACTCCCCGTGGCCCATCCGCAACGCGTATCGGTTTCACGCATTCATTCCGTTGCGCAGCACCGTCGGGCTCGAACTGTACATGGGAAACCGGCCAGGCGCGACCGGCCACCTGGACGAATCGCTGTCTCCCATGCTCAACCGGCGTGAACTGGACAGCTATCTCTCCAAGGGAGAGGTGGCCTATACCAACGATCAGGCTAAACAGGCGTGGGGCTATATTCGCGCGCAACCTGGACACTTCCTCAATCTCAGTTTGCGGCGCGCGTACCGCTTCTGGGCGGGGACGGGCAATCTTCATGAATCCCCTTTCTACGAGATCCACGCACTGCTTACGACCGTATTTGGTTTCGCCGGGCTTGCGCTTATCTACCGCAGACGAATGCGCTGGTTTGCGGTCATGATGACTCTGCCCTTGCTGCTGTTTCCACTTCCCTATTACATCACTCACGCTGAATTCCGGTACCGGCTGAACATCGATCCGCTGATGACCGTTCTGGCAGCCTACGCGGTTACACAACTGGCTGCCTGGTGGTCAATGCGCCGCGCAACGAACCAGATTGCAGTCCCCACTCCCTAACGCTCATCTGGCCCGACTCATATTGAGGCGATTATCGTTCCGTGACGTAGGTACATCCTCCGTGTGACCCCCGAAAGAGATATGATTCCTGTACAAACTACATCGCCTTGACAGGTGGTGAAGGCCTAATCCCTCAACCCTATTGCATCAGTCGTTTCCCGGAGATTCATGTTGACGCGGCACATCTGGTCAGGCATTGCGGCTCAAGTGTCTTCCGGTTCCGGTAGTAGCTCCACCAGCATCTTCGCCCCGGCAGGGACTCCAGCGCATTCCATCTTTGGCCTGTCGCTGCTCGTGCTCTGCATCACCGGCGCGATCTTTCTTGTGGTTGGCGGATTGCTGATGTATGTCCTGCTGCGCTACCGCCATCGGGCCGGCGACGCGAACGCATTGCAGGAACCGCCGCAGATCTACGGCAGCAATCAGATTGAGCTTTCCTGGACGGTCATTCCCATCCTGATCGTGGTCATGCTGTTTCTGGCCACGGCACGCATCATTCTGGCCACCCAGGACGCGCCGAAGCCCGCAAGCGCGCTGGACGTTACCGTAATCGGCCATCAGTTCTGGTGGGAGTACCGCTATCCCAGGCTGGGCATCGTTACTGCCAACGAACTGCACATCCCCGTCAGCGACCCGAAGCATCCGACGCCGACCTATCTCACTATGTCCTCGGCCGACACGGATCACAGTTTCTGGGTGCCCCGGCTGGCCGGCAAGATGGACCTGATCCCCAACCGGGTGAATACCATGTGGCTGGATCCGGAGACGTCCGGGCTGTATCTCGGGCAGTGTGCGCAGTATTGCGGCACCCAGCATGCCAAGATGTTGTTGCGGGTCTATGCCGATACGCCGGCCCAGTTTGCCGCCTGGATCGCGCACCAGCAACAGCCGGCCATCGAGGACCCCAGCGTGGCCGAAGGTCGCAATATCTTTGAGCGCACCGCCTGCATTAGCTGTCATACTGTGGCGGGAACGGTCGCCACGGGAACATTTGGGCCCGATCTGACCCACGTGGCCGGCCGCGACACCATCGCCTCCGGGTCCTTGCCGCTCACCCCGGCAAATCTCCGCGCCTTCGTCGACAATCCTGCGCAGTTCAAGCCCGGAGCGCTGATGCCGCCGATGCACCTTAACGATCACGACCTCGACGCAGTCACTGCATATCTGCTGACGCTGAAATAGCAAGGAAGGCGCGCAATGGCAACCCAAGCCCCGGTGAACGCAGGCATCGAACAGACCGCACCGCGCCGGCTTGTGCTCGAGGTGCTGCACGACTGGGTGACCACCGTCGACCACAAGAAGATCGGGTTGATGTATATCGGCTACGCCTTGATCTTCCTGGTGATCGCGGGGTTCGAGGCCCTGCTGATGCGCGTGCAGCTAGCCATCCCCAACAACCACTTTGTGTCGCCGCAGGTCTTCAATCAGTTGTTCACCATGCACGGCACCACCATGGTCTTCTTCGTGGGAATGCCGATCCTCTTCGGCTTCGGCAACTACCTGATCCCCCTGATGATCGGCGCCCGCGACATGGCTTTCCCACGCCTGAACGCCTTCAGCTTCTGGATATCTGCCTTCGGCGGTCTGCTGCTTTATTTCAGCTATCTGGGAGGCAGCGGCTTGTACGGCGGGCCGGGCGCGCCCGATATCGGCTGGTGGGCCTATGCGCCCCTCGCCCTCAAAGCCTTCTCTCCGGGTCATAGCTCCGACTACTGGACGCTCGCCATCCTGCTCAGCGGAGTCGGCAGCATTGGAACGGCACTGAATATAGTGGCGACGACAATCTGCATGCGCTGCCCCGGCATGAAGATGAACCGGATGCCTCTGCTGGTTTGGCTCTACCTGGTGATGTCCTGCCTGGTCTTCGTCACCATCAGCCCGCTCACGGCCGCGCAGATCATGCTGATGCTCGACCGCTACGTCGGCTCGCACTTCTTCGACACGCAGGCCGGCGGCTCGGCCGTCCTCTGGATGCATTTCTTCTGGATCTTCGGCCACCCCGAGGTTTACGTCCTCATTCTCCCTGCCTTCGCCTTCGCCAACGAGATCATTCCGGTCTTCTCGCGCAAAGCCGTTTTCGGCTATCCGGCGATGGTGGCCGCGTCGGTAGGCATCGGCTTCATCAGCCTCAGCGTCTGGGCACACCACATGTTCACCATCGGCATGACCTCCGGCGCCAACACCTTTTTCGTCCTCGCCACCATGGCCATCTCCGTGCCCACCGGCATCAAGATATTCAATTGGCTGGCGACGCTTTGGGGAGGCAAGATTCACTTCACCGCCGCGATGATGTTCGCCATCGGGTTTTTGTTCCAGTTCCTCATTGCCGGCCTCACTGGCATCATGCTGTCGGTCGCACCCTTCGATTGGCAGCTCGGCGGCTCCTACTTTGTCGTGGCGCACTTCCACTATGTACTGGTGGGCGCGATCCTATTCATGCTGTTTTCCGCGTTTTACTACTGGTTTCCCAAGATGTCCGGCCGCATGTTGAGCGAGAAGCTCGGCAAGTGGCACTTCTGGATTTTTCTTATTGGCTTCCACCTGACCTTCGACTTCATGCACATCCCAGGACTCGAAGGCATGCCACGCCGCATCTATACCTACGAAGCCGACCGCGGATGGATGATGTGGAACATGATCGTGTCCAGCGGCGCCATCTTCCAGACCATCGGCACGCTGCTCTTCGTCTACAACATGGTGTGGTCCTACTTCAAGGGCCCCGTTGCCGGGCCTGATCCGTGGGATGCGTGGACGCTGGAGTGGTCCACCACCTCGCCTCCGCCAGCCTATAACTTCGCGGTGACTCCGATTGTCGAGAGCCGCCGTCCGTTGTGGGACCTCAAACATCCCGACGACCCTGACAGCCACTACGAATAGAGAGGAAGCGCTTGAGCGAAGCCGCCGTCATCCCGCACAACACGAACGCAGTCTGGGAGCTGCCCTCGCGCGGCATTGTGGGTATGGCGTGCCTCATCGTCGCCGAGTCCGCGATCTTCATCATCTTCATCGTGGCGTATCTCTACTATCTCGGCAAGAGCCTGACCGGGCCGACGCCCAGCGTGCTCGAAGTCCCCATCTTCACCAGCATCTGCCTGTTTTCATCGAGCGCCACTGTCCATGCGGCCGTCTCAGCGCTGCACCACGGCAAGCGCAGTCTGTGCTCGCTGTGGCTGGCGGCGACGGTGCTGCTGGGAGGAATCTTCCTCGGCGGTACGGCGCACGAGTGGTACCACCTCATCACGGTCGATCACCTCACCATCCAGACCAATCTCTTTGGCACCACCTTTTATTCGCTGGTCGGCCTGCACGCAACCCACGTCGTCGTCGGCCTGTTGATGCTTTCGCTGGCTCTGTTCTTCTCGCTCACCGGATCGCTGACCAGCAAGCACACCGGGAGGCTGGAAGTACTGTCGCTCTACTGGCATTTTGTCGACGCCGTATGGGTCGTCGTCTTTACCGTCGTTTATGTGCTTGGCAGATAGACCACATATCTGAGGAAGGAGGCACCATGCAGGACGAACACGCAAGCAGCGATCCCAACGTGATTCAGCTTCCGCGGCCGACGGCATGGCCCCTGGTGCTTGCACTTGGCATCTCGCTCATCATGGCAGGCATGGTGACCAACATTGCGGTCGCCATTCTGGGACTTCTGCTTAGCATTGCCGGGGCCGTGGGCTGGGCTCTCCAGGTGTTCCCACACGAGGCTCACGAGGCCGTTCCGGTCAGCAGCGAAGAGGTTACGATCACAACCACGCGCACCATTATGGAGCGCCCGGCGCGCCCTGCGAGCCATGCGCCACGCAGGATTCTTCCCATCGAGACCTTCAGAATCACCACCGGCATTCGTGGCGGCATCGCCGGCGGTACTGCGATGGTGGTGCCGGCAACCATCTTCAGCCTGCTGAAGTACCACAGCCTCTGGTACTCGGTGAACCTGCTGGCGGCAGGCGGCTTCGTCAGTTGGGCCGGTGCCAGTGACGCGTTCCTCAGCCAGTTTCATCTGCAGGGAGTCTTGGCCGGCTTCCTGATTCAGGGCTTTGTCTCGCTGTTGGTGGGCCTGTTATACGGCGCCATGCTGCCCATGTTCCCCAGGTATCCGATTCTTACCGCGGGCTTCATGGCTCCGCTGCTGATTACCGGAATTGTGTATTCCGCTCTGGGCATTGTCAGCCCGATTTTGAATCAGCGCATCGACTGGTTCTGGTTCGTCATCTCGCAAGTCGCCTTTGGATTGGTATGCGGCTACGTGGTCAATCTCCAAGCCCGAGTGCGTACGCCGCAGTTCCGGGCCTTGCCATTCGCTGTCCGTGCCGGCCTGCATATTGCGCCAGAGGAACTGTCGCAGGAAAACACGAGCGAGGAAGATCACCTCCAATGAAGTCACGAAGCCTGAACTCGGTGAATCGGTGGCTGCTGGCCTGCGCGATCTCTTTTGCGGCAACAGGTTGCCGTACTGCGCCGGGAAAGCCCGGCCCTGAACCGGAGACTCCGCGGCCGGAACAGGTACTCGACTTTGCGACGCTCTATCGGCAGAACTGCTCCGCCTGCCATGGGGAGAATGGAAAGAGCGGCGCGGCGATATCGCTCAACAATCCCGTCTACCTCGCCATCGCCGGCGCTTCCAATATTCAGCGCGTCACCGCAGCCGGCGTTTCCAACACTATGATGCCGCCCTTCGCCCGCTCCAAAGGCGGCATGCTCACCGATCAGCAGATCGCGGTTCTCACCTCCGGCATGATTTCCACCTGGGGCAATCCCTCCGCGCTGAAAGGATGCGCTTATCCCGCCTACGAGAGCAGCGGCCCCGGCGATGTTGCCCATGGCAAGCAGGCCTTCGCTGATTACTGCGCCCAGTGCCACAGCGCCGACGGGACCGGCGGGACCTATCCGAGCCGACAGCCCGCAGGAAGCTCAATCCCTCCCGCTCTGAGGGCAGCTCCCGTCCGTACAGGCTCGCTTGTCGACCCCACTTACCTCGCCCTCGTTAGCGATCAAGGCCTCCGCAGCTTCATCCTCGCCGGTCAGACCGAGCAGGACGCGCATGACTGGCGCGCGTATGTGTGCGTCCCAACTTCGACCACATTCGTCGACCGGCAACTCACTAACTTCGTTGACTTCAACCGGGAGATTACCGACATCGTCGCATGGCTCGCCTCGCATCGCGTCGCAGCGCCCGGCCAGGTCTACCCGCAGCACCCGTAGCAAGCGGAGACACGTATGAGCGAACTCAACCATCCCGGCTTACCGATTCCGCCCAGCGAAATCACCGCGCCCGACGCCAAAGCTGTGCTGCACTCGCGCCGGGCCTTCCTGTTCAAGCTCTCCGTGATGCTGAACGCGGCTGTCGGAATAGTGCTCGCCGTACCGCTGGTCGGCTATCTGCTGGGGCCGGCGCTGAAGAAGGGTTCGAACACCGGAGCGTGGATTGCTCTCGGTGGCATCAACGACTTCCCTGTCGGAGAGACACGGCTAGCCGATTTTCGCAGTCCCGTCGCCACCTTCGACGACGGCGACACCGCCAAAGTTGCGTGCTGGGTGCGGCGCATCTCAGACCGGCAGTTCCAGGTCTTCGCGGTCAACTGCGCGCACCTCGGTTGCCCGGTGCGCTGGTTCGCGCAATCGAAGCTCTTTCTCTGCCCATGCCACGGCGGCGCGTATTACGAAGACGGCAGCCGAGCCTCAGGACCGCCGGAGCGTGGCCTCTTCGAATACCGCTACAGACTGGACGGTGATTCGCTGGTCATCCACGCGGGAGACATGCCTACGCTGGCAACTCAGGCCTCCTGCAACAAGCCGAAGCCGCTCACCCAAATCTCCCCCGCAATCATCAATTCCGCCTCCGCGAGGTCCGAATGGCGAGCATAAAACAGAGTGCGATCGCCGCCTACGAATGGCTGGAGCATCGGCTTGGCTTGATCAAGCCGCTCAGCGAGGCCGCCGCGCATCCCACGCCCGAGAACAATGCGAGCTGGTGGTATGTCTTCGGCAGCGCAGCGACAGCACTTTTGATCCTGCAGGTGGTCACCGGAATCCTGCTCGCCTTGGTCTACAGTCCGTCGGCCAACGAAGCCTGGACCAGCCTCGGCATCCTGAACCACAGCATCCCGCTCGGCTGGTATCTGCGCGCGCTGCACGGCTGGGGCTCCGACTTCATGATCGCCATTGTGCTCATCCACATGGTGCAGGTCTTCCTGTTTGGAGCATACAAATTTCCGCGCGAGCTGACTTGGATGATCGGCGTTGGTCTGCTTCTGCTCACACTGGGCATGGCTTTCACCGGCCAGGTCATGCGCTTCGACCAGGATGCATATTGGGGCCTCGGCATCGGCGCATCCATTATGAGCCGTGTTCCCTTCATCGGCGCGCCGCTGGTGCAACTGCTGCTCGGCGGTCCCACCATCGGCGGCGCAACTGTCTCGCGCTTCTTCACGCTGCACGTCTTCGTTATCCCGGGACTGCTGCTGGCCTTCGCTTTCATGCACATCTTCATGACCCTGAAGCACGGCGTCAGCGAATGGCCGATGCCCGGCCGGCTCGTCAGCAAGGCCACCTACGAGCGCGAGTACCACGAGTTGACCGCGAAGACCGGCATTCCCTTCGTGCCCGACGCAGCCTGGAAGGACGCGGTCTTTGCCGCTGCCATTATCTTCGCCGTAATGGCGTGCGCGTTTTTCTTTGGCCCGTTCGGCCCCACCGGAACGCCCGATCCCACCATCATCCAGACCGTACCCAAGCCGGACTTCGCCTTCCTCTGGATCTACGCGCTGCTCGCCTTTCTTCCCACCTCGATCGAGACGCCCTTCATGTTGATCGTGCCGGTGCTGGTCATTGTCGCCATGCTGCTTCTGCCTGTATTCGCAGGCGAAGGCGAGCGTCACTGGGCGCGGCGGCCGGTCGCAGTGCTGATGGTATCGGTCATCGCGCTCACGCTTGGCATCTTTACCCGGCTGGCCACCTACACACCGTGGAGTCCCATCATGGACGCGTGGACCAGCGCGCCCGTCCCCGCCAAGTACCTGCATAACCGCGCGCCGTTGGAGCGCCAGGGCGCGCTGGTGTTGCAGGACAAGCAATGCCGCGACTGCCACTCACTGGGTGGCGTGGGCGGACAGCGCGGACCTGCACTCGACGCCATTGCCTCGCGCATGACTGAAGACCAGATCATTCGTCAGGTGTTGCAAGGCGGCGGCAACATGCCCGCTTACGGCAACGCGCTGAACCCAGCGGAGACCAAGGCGCTCATCGGCTTCCTGATGACCCTGAATGGCAACCTCGCGCCTGCTATCGATTCCTCCCGGGAACCCACCCACGCCGAGCAATCTCCACCGCCCCAAACCCAACCCGCGCCGAAGACGCCATAGCCGATGTCCGACGCTGCGCGTGCGATCTTTGCCGACTGGTCATTGCCCATCTGGCTCACGTTGTCGATTCTGATCACCGCAGCAATCTATGTACGCGGCTGGCGGGCCATTCGCAAGACCCGCCGTGCTCAATTCACCGACCTTCGCCTGATGTCGTTCCTTGGCGGCCTCACACTTCTCTGGATCGCGGTCGCCTCACCTCTCGACGGCTTTGCCGACACACTGCTCACGGTTCACATGGTCGAGCATCTGCTGCTGATGTCGGCCATCCCCATGCTCTTGCTCTATGGACTCCCAGTAGTCCCGCTACTCCGCGGCCTGCCTGCGCCTCTACGCCGATGGATCGCCGGGCCGCTGCTTCGCCTGCAGCCGCTGCGCCGCTTCGCGCATTGGCTGGTCACGCCTGCCATCGCTTGGCTGGCCATGAACGTCGCCTACTTGGCCTGGCACGTACCGGCTGCCTACGACCTCGCCCTTGAAAACGAAACCATCCACGGCGCGGAGCATCTCTGCTTCCTCATCACGTCGCTGCTCTTTTGGTGGACAATCCTCCGGCCCTGGCCCGCGCCGAAGCAACGGAACAATTGGGGAGCGTTGCTCTACCTGGCACTGGCCGACATCGTCATGACCATGCTCTCTGGCTTTCTAACTTTTTGCGATCGGCCGGTCTACCCGTATTACGTCAGCCACCCCGACCCATTTGGAATACCCGTGCTGACAGACCAGGTCCTCGGCGCCGTCATCATGTGGGTCCTGGGCTCCTTCGCCTTCCTCGTCCCCGCGATGATCATCACCGTGCAACTGCTATCGCCTTCCCGCGAGCGCAACCCGTAGCCTAAACCACCACCAACCCGCTCCTCACCGTCCCCACAAAATCCATCGCCGTCTTCACAATAAAGTCCAGCATCTCCTTCGTCAGTCCCGGAAACACCCCGATCCAGAACACCTGGTTCATCACAAAATCGGTATTCGGCAGTTCGCCCACCACACGATACTCCCAGCCCTCATACGCCGGCTGCCGCAGCAGATTGCCCGCAAACAGCAGCCGCGTTCCAATCTTCTGAGTTTCCAATGCATGTGTAAGCTGGTCACGCGTAAAGGGCGCGTCCGTCTTCACACCAATCGGAAATCCGAACCAACTCGGGTCCGCATGCTCCGTGGCCTGTGGCAAGACCAGGAACTCCTCTAGCGGCTTCAGCGCCGCGTGCAGATACGCAAAATTCTCTTTGCGTCGCGTAATAAAGCCCTCCAATTTGTTTATCTGCGAAAGTCCCAGCGCGGCCTGCATGTCCGTCGCCTTCAGGTTGTAGCCGATATGCGAGTAGGTGTACTTATGGTCGTATCCGCAGGGCAGCGTGCCCAGTTGCCACTCGAACCGCTTGCCGCATGTGTTGTCCTTGCCTGGCTCGCACCAGCAGTCACGCCCCCAGTCCCTGAAGCTGTCGATCAGCACCTGCAGGATGGGCTTGTCCGTCATCACTGCGCCACCTTCGCCCATAGTGATGTGGTGCGCCGGGTAGAAGCTCACCGTCGCAATATCGCCAAACGTACCCACCTTGCGTCCCTTCCAGGTCGACCCCAGAGCGTCGCAGCAGTCTTCAATCAGCCACAAATTGTGCTTCCTGCAAAAGGCTCCCACCGCATCCAGGTTGAAGACGTTGCCCAGCGTGTGCGCGATCATCACCGCCTTCATCTTCGGGCTGTACGCGGCCTCGAGCTTGGTCACATCGACCTCGTACGTCGGCAGCGTGACGTCCACAAACACCGGAACCAGGCGGTTCTGGAATATCGGGTTTACTGTCGTCGGAAAGCCCGCCGCAACCGTCAGCACCTCGTCGCCCGGCCTTAGCGCACGCGCGCCCAGCTTCGGCGAAGTCAGCGCACTCAGCGCGACCAGGTTCGCACTCGACCCCGAGTTCACCAGGCTCACTGAACGCACGCCGGCAAACCGCGCCAGCCTCCGCTCAAACTCCCGGGCAAACCGCCCGGTCGTAAACCACGCGTCCAGCGCCGAATCCACCACCGAACAGATGTCCTCCGCGCCAATCACCTTGCCCGACACCGGCACCTTGGACGTTCCCGGAACGAACTCTGCCGCCGGGAACTTCGCCGCGTGGTACTGCGCCGTGAGTTCAAGAATCCGCTGCCGAAGCTCTTCTGCCTTATCGCTCATATGTCTTCTTAAGGATACACACCCGCGGCACCGGACTGCGCCCTCAAGCAGCCTCCTTTACGCGACCGTATCTGCACCCGGCGCGCCATCCTGCCTGAACGAAACGTGTTTGTGGCCAAAGAAGCTGAACACAATCGTGAACGCAAGGATGGCCCCCATCGCCATGTAGACCGAACCGCGATCGTACCCCGTCCATCGGTGCAACAGCACGGCCAGTGGGGCCACCAGAAACGTGTTCAACGCCAGGCTCGGAAGATAAATCGTAAGACTGCGCAGATACTCCTTCAGGTAATTGCCCTTCGTCCGAAACACAAACCATTTGTAGGTCAGAAAAGAGAAGCCGATGTTGACCATCGATGACGAGGCCATGGCTAGGGTGCCCATCAACTTGGGCTGGCCCGGCTGCAACATGAAGAGTAATTTCAGCACCACAAACGTATCGGCTACGCCGAACAGCGTATTGCCTCCGCCGATCACCAGAAAGCGAACCGACTGAATCTCCGCCAGCCGCTTGCCCATCTTCACGATCACGCTTCAAGCCTCCGTGATTCGGCACCCACCCCATGGCTAGAAATTGATGCGCTCCTTTTCCGTTACCAGCGGCCGGTTCTGCACAATGCTGTGAATGGACCCCACATACTCGCCGATAATGCCGAGCGAAATCAGTTGCACCGAACCGAGAAAGAACAGCCCAATCATGGTGGGAGCCAGGCCGAGTTCGAAGTGGCTCCAGAACACCAGCTTCAGCACCAGATAAAAGAGGCCAACCGCCATACTCAAAAGCGCGCACACAAACCCCAGGAACACCACTGCGCGCAACGGGATTTTGGAAAGGTTAGTGATACCCAGCATCGCCATGTCGTACAGCGTGTACCAGTTGTTCTTGGTAATGCCGCGCGTGCGCCGCTTCTGGTGGTATTCAATCTGCTTTGCCGGCAGGCCGATCTCCGCGATCTGCCCCCTGAAATAGGGATTCGGATCGCGAAAATCCTTGCGCAATATGTCCATCACCTGGCGGTCGTACAGACCAAATCCGGTGAAGTGCTCAAAGACCTTCACATCGGTCAGCTTCGCAATCGTCGTGTAATACGCCGAGCGAATCGCATACATCAGTCCGCTCTCTTCGCTGGTAGTCTTGATCGCCACCACGATTGGCCACCCTGCCTCCCACTCGCGGATAAAGTCCTTGATCAACTCCGGCGGATCCTGCAGATCGCTCAGCAGCACAATCACTGCGTCTCCCTGGGCCTCCAGCAGCGCGTGGTGCGGCGACCGGATGTGCCCAAAGTTGCGCGCATTCACAATCACCTTTACGTTCTTGTCGCGCGCAGCAATCTTCCGCAGTTCGTCGACCGTTCCGTCCGTCGAGTTGTTGTCGATGATGATGTGCTCATACCGGTACTGCGGCATCTCCGCCATAAGTTCGCGCACCCGGTCCGTCAGCACGCCAACGTTGCCTTCCTCGTTGTAGCAGGGACTCACGATGCTGATCAGCTTCATCTCTTCCCCCATCCTTCAAACCGTATCACGCGCGGTCGCATGCCCATACCACGCAGCCGTACGGCGAATCTGCTCTTGTAACCCCACCGTCTCGCGCAATCCCAGCATCTCTTCCGCTCGCGCGACCGACGGAACATATCTTGTCGGAGGCGTGCCCGGAACCGCCTGCTTCGCAACCCGTATCTCGATCGCCGGCGCCAGCGTCGTCGCAACCACTTCGGCCAACTCGCGGATGCTCACATCATGAGCTGAACCAACGTTGATGGGCACCAGCGCCGGCGCACGCAGCAGGATGGTCCAGAGCCAAATTGCCAGGTCCGCCGCGTAGAGATACGACCGCCGTGCTGTACCATCCCCGGCAATGGAAATCGGCCGACCCGCCAATACGTCCCCAATGAAGTTTCCAATCGCAAAATGCGCATTCAATGGAAGGTGCGGCCCGCAGAACGCCCAGCAGCGCGCAATCTTTGCCTCAAACGCTACACCCGCCGCCGTCGCGGTCTTTTGGTGCAGCGCGCACATCAGTTCGCTCGCACGCTTCCCTTCCCCATACACGCTGGTTGCGTCCAGCGGGTCGGGCGCGCCCGCAAAGGTCTCCGGCACGTGCGCCATCTCCGGTGGCTGCTTGCCGTACACCGCACCCGAACTGGTCAGCAGGAACTTCCGCGATCCGCACTGCGCCGCGAACTCCAGCGTCCGCTCCGTCCCCGCCAGGATCGTCGATAGCATCTCCAGCGGCTGCTCTTGCGATTGCTTCAAGCTCGCCTCAGTCGCCGCGTGGATCACATACCGGAACTCACCCGCGGGAAAATCGAAATCACGCACGTCCCCCCGCAGCATCGTGATCGCCGGATCGTCGGTCAGGTGCGGACACTTCGCCGCGAACATCACTGGGTCGCGCGACAACACCGTCGCCCGCGCCCCCAGTCCAAGCTCACGATTAACGTGGCAGAAGCTTTCGACTAACCAGCACCCGAAGAAGCCGGTTCCGCCCGTGACGAACAGGCGCTGCCCCCGCATCTCCTCCCACAGCTCCTGCGTCGCCGACCGGATAAGTTCAAGATCGTGCCAGAGTCTGTTCATGGAGTGCGAATCCAGCTCCGCGCATGAATGGCTGCGCTATGGGTACGGCCGGGACTTACTTGCTTACGTCCAAACCCCGGTTGTAGATCGTCTTCTTCAGCGACGGTATCTGCGCATATGGGCTGTCGATGTCCTCGATGCGGATCGCCTGGTCCTTTTTCACCGGCTTCAACAACATTTCGCCGCTCATGAGTTCGCGGCAGGAGAGTTGGCCCTTCTGCAGCGGTATCGCAAGATACACGTCTTCATCGGTCAAGGAGTGTCCTTCGGGAAGGTCCTCCTTCGCGTAAACGCCGCGCACCAGCGCGTCTAGATACTCAGTTTCTTTCTTGGGAGGCATGCGCTTCTGCGTCCCCGGTGCGCCGCACATCTCTTTCGCTTTGTGAAATGCTTTGAACCACTCGTCGATCTGGTGCGGCAGGCTGTTGTATGGCGAAACCTTCACGCCATCCGACTCGATATCAATATGCCGCTCCCACGTCCGCGCCCCCTTGGCATACGAGAGCATCATCGAATTCGTCCAGTCGGTACACTCATGCGTCGAGTAGCCGATGGTGTTGTTCGGGTAGCGGTTCTTCAGAAAATCGATCTGGTTGATCTCCAACTCCGAATCCTCCGCCGGATAGATCGACACGCAGTGATTAATCGCCAGCGGAATATACCGGTTCGCAAAAAAAGTCACGATATCGTCCATGTCCTTCAACGACGATCCGCCGGTAGAAACCACCACCGGCTTCTTGGTCTTGGCGATCTTTTCCAGCAGCAACCAGTCGTTCATGTCGGAGCTGGCAACTTTCAGTATCGGCAGCCCCAGCTCGACGCACAGGTCGACCGACCGCTCGTCGAATGGGGTCGCCGTCGCGATGCATCCTGCCTGCCGGATCGCCTTCACCAGCGTGGCATATTGCTCGTCAGTCAGCCGCGTGTCCAGTGTCTTCTTCACGTAGCGCAGATCGGAGCGGCTTTGGAAGTCCTTGTGGATGAAGTTCTCAACGTCCCGGAACTGCAGTTTGATCGATGCCCGCACATTGTTGAAGCGCACAATCTGCGCGAACTCCTGGATAATCTTCAAGCCGCGCTCCACGCTCCCAAGATGGTTGTTCGCCATCTCCAGAACGAAGAGATCTTCGAAAACGTCCTTGTCAATCAAAGTGCTACTCCTGTGCCAAACTCGACACCAACTCCGAAAAGTGGCCGATCCGGAATGCTACCGGAACGGTCGAGCCTTCCGGCACGGCGCCGTAACCGTGGGTCACTAAACAAAACCGCATTCCAGTCTTCGACGCGGCTTCAGCGTCTTCAATTGTATCCCCGATCATCAGGCACTTCTCCGGCGCTATCTCCCACTTTTGCAGCAGATATCGCATCATCTCTTGCTTGTCTTGGTACATCGGCGTGCGCGAATCCTTGGTCACAATCTCGTCAAACAGGCCCGCTGTGCCCTCGGTCTCCAGGATCTTCATGGAGATATGCCGCGGCTTATTGGACACCACAAACAACCGCCTGCCCTCCGCCTGCAATCTCCGCAACGCCTCCGCAGCGCCCTCATAATGCGGAGTCCTCCGCCAACCCTCGCTGTCGTAACTCCAGCGAAACGACCGTTCCAGTTGATCCAGCTCCTCTTCGGTCGGCTGCTTGGCCGCCATGCGCGCCAGAATCGTCCGGATGGGCGGCCCAATCAGCGACCGGAGATCAACCTCGCCCACCGCCAACCCGCACGCCCGGAACGCCGCCTCCAGCGAATACCGGATACCCGGCAGCGAATCCAACAGCGTCCCGTCGAGGTCGAACACCAGCGTTCCCGGCAGCTTGACGATCGCCATCACTTCTTGTCCGAGACCAGCATGTTCGAGGCCAGTTCCTCCGGCGAAAGGAACGGGTACATGTCCTCAAGATTCGGCGTTTGAATCTTCCCGTCCGGCAGTATCTTCGATCGCAGCCTCGGTTCAAACTCCTGCGCCACGTCGAACTGCACATCGAACAGGCTCGGCCCCGGCTTGGCCAGTTCGGCCTTCACCATTTCGAGGTCGCCGATCTTGTCCACCGGAAACGACGGAATCCCATACGCCGCACCCACCTTCAGCATGTCCGGAAAAGTAATCCCGCTGGTCGCGCCCGTCCCGATCAGTCGTCCCTGGAAGAACCCATTCTGCGTCTGCCGGATGGACAGATACCCACCATTGTTCAGCACAAAAATCTTTACAGGCAGGTTGTGCATCACCACCGTCTGCAACTCCTGCACATTCATCTGCAGGCTGCCATCGCCGGCCAGGCAGATCACCCGCCCGCTCCCCCCGCTCTTTGCGACCGCCACGCCAATCGATGCCGGCAGATCGTACCCCATCGACGCCGACCCCGAGTTTGAGATCAGCCGCATGCGCTTCTTCAGCTTGCCCGCCTGGTATGGCATGATGCACGCCGTCGCGTTCCCACACACCACCGCGTCGTCTTCATCGAGAATCGCAAACAGCCGATCGATAAAGTAATACGGATTCAGCGGCGGCCCGTCGCCCTTCTGCCGATCCTGCACCACGGGATATTTCGTCTTCCACTCCCGCGCCCGTTCCAGCCACGTCGCATGGTCCCTGCACGGACAAGGCTCCATGCTCAACTGCCGCAGCATCTCCTGCAAAAACACTTTCACATCGCAATGAATCGCGATATCCGGGTGGTGCAGCGGCTTGGTGAACTCCGCCGCGTCCACATCCACCTGAATCTTGGTCGCGAACCGCGCAAACGACGCCCAGTTATAACTCGTCTGCCGGATATTCAGCCGTGATCCCAGCACCAGCAGCACGTCCGAGTTCTGCACCGTAAAATTCCCAGCCCGCTCGCCAATCGTTCCCGGCCGTCCGCAGAACAACTCGTCGTCGGATGCAATCAAGTCGTGCGTCCACGCCGTCACCACGGGAATCCGCAGCTTCCGGATCACCGCGTCGAACTCCCCCAGCGCGCCCGCCAGCCGCACGCCGGTCCCGGCAAACATCACCGGCCGTTCCGCAGCCTTGATCCGCGCCAGCACATCGGCCACGTCCGCCTCTACGCGAGCCTTATCCCACACCAGCGCATCCTCGCTCGGATCGTAGTGTTTCAATTTCTCAGGATCGATCTGCACCGACTGCACGTCCACTGGAATATCCAGCCAGCACGGCCCCGGCCGACCGTGCTGCGCCAGGTACCACGCCCGCTCCAGGTGGTACCCAATCGTCTCCGGATCGTCGATCCACACCGAGTATTTCGTAATCCCCGCGACCATGCGGATGATGTCGACCTCCTGGTCGCCAAGCTGGCGCAGGTTGGTGATGCCATACGTTCGCATGCAGGTCTCGCGCTTCACCTGCCCCGACAGAATCAGCATCGGAATCGAATCCGTCCACGCGCCAAACACCCCATTCAGCGCATTGATGCTCCCCGGCCCCGACGTCACATTCAGCAGCCCAGGTGTATTCGTGATCCGCGCGTAACCCTCGGCGGCCATTGCCGCACCCTGTTCATGGTGCGTGCAGATGTACCCGAGCCCCGACGTGCCGATCGAATCGTTCAGGTGCATCGCACCGCCGCCGGTCACCAGGAAGATGTGCTTCGCCCCCCACTCCTTCAGCCTGCTGAACACGTAGTCGGAAAGCTTCACCATCATCTATGTTCCCTTCCCGCACGCCCCACTTGTCACCGCCCCAGGGCATTACTTCCTGGTCACTTCCAAGAATACACAAAGGCACTCCTTCCGCTTTCCGCATCGGTTCGCATGTCATACTCATACGTGGAGATGTCTGGCTGGTCGCTGTCCAACCCCCATGCTTCTCCGTGAAGGAGCACCATGAAAGCGGTCATTCTAGCCGGTGGTCTCGGCACGCGTCTCAGCGAAGAAACCACGGTCCGCCCCAAGCCCATGGTCGAGATTGGCGGGCGCCCCATCCTCTGGCACATCCTCAAGCTCTATTCGCAGCAGGGCATCAACGACTTCATTATCTGCCTCGGCTACAAGGGCTACATCATCAAGGAGTACTTCGCCAACTACTTCCTGCACACCTCCGACGTCACCTTTGACGTCGCCGGCAACAAGATGACCGTACACGACTCCGTCGCCGAGCCTTGGCGTGTCACCCTGGTCGACACCGGCGACGACTCCGGCACCGGCGGCCGCCTCCGCCGGATCGCCAAGTACCTCGACCCCAAATCGGACGATCCCTTCTGCATGACTTACGGCGACGGCGTCGCCGACGTCGACATCCAGGCCACCATCGCCTTCCACAAGGCCCACGGCAAGCTCGTCACCCTTACCAGCGTCCAGCCCGTCGCCCGCTTCGGCGCCCTGGGCGTCAAGAACAACAGCGTCTACGCCTTTCAGGAGAAGCCCAAGGACGAAGGCGGCTGGATCAACGGCGGCTTCTTCGTCCTCTCACCCAAAGTCATTGCCGAGGTCAGAGACGACCGCTGGATGTTCGAGCGTCAACCCATCGAAGCGCTGGTTGCCAAAGGTGAAGTCCAGGCCTACCCTCATCACGGCTATTGGCAAGCCATGGACACCCTCCGCGACAAGCAGCAACTCGAAGACCTCTGGGCCTCAGGCAAAGCCCCCTGGAAAACCTGGTAATCATCGTTCTCCATGATCACCCGGAGCGAAGCGAGGGGTTATTGTGAGGTCAGTCTCGTCCCTTCCACTAATCCGTGTGTATCCGCGCAAATTCACGGGCTGCCCTTAGATCGGTGCCCGCCGGTGTAAATCGGTGTTAAGCCTTAGCCTAGTCCCTAATCCACTGCGGGCTTCACCGCCGCATCCACCACCATCGCGCTCACCACCCCCCGCGTCGCCTCCAGCTTCAACCCCAACTGCTCCTGCACCGCCGTAAACAACGGTGGGCTCTGTGTATCCTCCGGAGCTGTCCCCACCTGTCCACCGTATTGCGACGTATCCTGCGCGAACTTCAAATCGAAGTCGTACTTCCCCGCCAGCCCCGTCCGATTCAACGTAGGCTTATCCAGCGTCGCCCGCTGTAGCATCGCGACGAAATCATCCATCGTCACGCTCCGCGCAGGAACCTCAATCCGGTCCGGATAAACCACCCCATATATCTTCGGCGGGTCGTCCGGATTGGCTGCGGCCTTCAGCTTCGGCCCGCCTTTGGCCACGCTGAGTGCATAGATCGGCATCTCCTTACCCTGCCGATGAAACTTCAGCGCAAACCGCTCCACCAGCAGCGCCCGCAACATCTGCATTTGCTCCAGCCTCGTCGGCGCAACGTCCCCCGGCGTTACCGCCTCAATGTCGAAGTGCTGCGAATCGATCCACTCCGGCCCTCCCGAAATAGTCCGCGGATTCATGTCGTACCCCAGCGCAATCAGGGCCTGCAGCGTGAAGTTCGTGGCCACCCAGCGGTGCGTCCCATCCATCTTGAAGAACCGCCCCGCTTTCGCATCCGCATCCACCGGCTTCACCGTCGCCACTTCAAAGGCATCAAACTTTGGGTGCGGCTCCTGTGCACCCGCTGACAACGCGCACGCAGCCACGATTCCCACCAGCAATCCGCGCATAGTCCGCCCCCTTAGCCTTGATCCTAAATCCATAATCATTCGTGTAAATCCGTAGTTGCTTTGTTTTGTGAAATCGGTGCCCGTCGGTGCAAATTGGGGTTAAGCAGTTATTCTGATAGCCATGTCCGACCCCGCATTCTCCTGGCGCAACAGACGCGTCTTCCTCACCGGCCACACCGGCTTCAAAGGCGGCTGGCTGGCCCTGTGGCTCACCTCCAAGGGCGCCATCGTCCGCGGCTACGCATTAGACCCCAGCACTGACCCGAACCTGTTCACCGCCGCGCGCATCGGCTCTGCCATAGAAGACATCCGCGGCGACATCCGCAACCCCGCCACCCTCGAGCCCGCTCTCCACGACTTCGCCCCCGAAGCCGTCTTCCACCTCGCCGCCCAGCCCCTGGTCCGCGCCTCCTACTCCGACCCCATCGGCACCTACGAGACCAACGTCATTGGCACCGCCCGAGTCCTCGACGCCATCCGCCGCGCGCCATCCGTCCGCGCCGTCGTTTCGGTGACAACCGACAAGGTCTACGAGAACCAGGAAACCCTCCGCCCCTACGTCGAGACCGATCCTCTAGGCGGTTACGATCCCTACTCCAGTTCCAAGGCCTGCGCCGAGATCGTCTCCGCCGCCTATCGCCAGTCCTACTTCCCTGTCGCGCATCTCGCCGAGCACCGAGTCGCCCTCGCCACCGCACGCGCAGGCAACGTCATCGGCGGCGGCGACTGGTCCCAGGACCGCCTTATCCCCGACCTCGTTCGCGGCTTCCTCTTGGGCGAGACTGTGCGCATCCGCCGCCCCTTCGCCATCCGCCCGTGGCAGCACGTCCTCGAACCCCTCGCCGGGTACATCTCGCTCGCGGAGCACCTGCTCTCCGCCAACCCTGCTCCCTACGCCACCGCATACAACTTCGGCCCTCACGATGACGATGCCAAACCCGTTGGCTGGATTGTCCAGAAGATGACCCAATTCTGGGGCAGCGGAGCCTCCTGGGCCCTCGATGAACAGGAACATGTCCATGAGGCCGGCTACCTCAAGCTCGACGCGAGCAAGGCCCACGCCGACTTCGGTTGGAAACCCCGCCTTCACCTGGAAACCGCCCTCCAGTGGCTGGTCGAGTGGTATCGCGCCTGGCAGTCCGGTGCGGACATGAACTCCTTCACCCTCGGCCAGATACAAGAATATGAAGCACTCTTGGCGGGAAAATGAGGTGTCAAGTGGCCAAACAAGCCGTCCTTCTGGGACTCCTGACCCTCGTATCCGCGCTCGCAGCCCAGCTCGCAGCCCAGCCCGCAGGCCCGCCGGCGCAGCCCGTCGCCACCATCCCCGCCCTCTTCCTCTCCGACATCCACCTCGATCCCTACCACGATCCCGCCAAGGTGACGAAGCTCAACGCGGTTCCGGCCGCTGAATGGCCCTCCATCCTGAACGCTCCACCCGCACCCACCCAGCCCGCCGACTACGCCGCCCTGCAAACTGCCTGCAATGGCCACGGCACCGACACCCCCGATGCCCTCTGGCGGTCCAGTCTCGCCGCCATCCGCGCTCGCTCCTCGCAGGTTCGATTCGCGACCCTCAGCGGAGACCTGCTGGCCCATCAGTTCGACTGCAGGTACAAGACTCTGCTCCCCGGCGCGACCCACGCCGATTACCTTGCCTTTGTGGAAAAGACCATCGGCTATATCGTCTCCACCCTGCGCGAAGCCCTTCCCGGCGTTCCCATTTATATCGCTCTCGGCAACGACGACACCGGCTGCACCGACTACCAACTCAACCCCGCTCACGACGAATTCCTGGCCAGGATCGCCCCAATCGTCGTCGGCGCTCTCCCCGCCGATCTCTCTCCGGCAGACCGCGACACCGTCCTGCGCGACTTCGCCACCGGTGGCTACTATAGCGTCCCGCTCGCAGACGTACCTCACACGCGCATCCTGGTTCTCGACGATGTGTTCCTGTCCAGCAGTTATGCGACCTGCGCAGGCCGGCCCGATCCCGCTCCCGCCGATGCCATCCTCGAATGGCTTCAGACGCAACTCGCCGCCGCCCGCCAGCAACACCAGCAGGTGTGGGTCCTCGGCCACATTCCACCGGGTGTCAATCTCTACGCCACCGCGCGCAGGCTTCCCATGGTCTGCATGGGCGCCAAACCGTCCATGTTCCTCGGTTCCGAAGCGCTCGCCGATGTTCTCTCCAGTTATCCCGACGTCGTCCGCCTCGCTCTATTCGGCCACACCCACTCCGACGAGATGCACCTGCTCACGTCACAACCGCTCAACCTCCAGGGTGCTGAAGACATCGGCAAAGACCCGAAGGGAACCATCACTCCTAATGTTCCCCCTCAGCCGGCACTCCCTCTCAAGATCACCGCTTCCATCACCCCGGTCAACGGCAATCGCCCAACCTTCACGCTCGCTTCCGTCGATCCGTCCAGCGCAACGCTGGTCGACTACACCGTCATCATGGCTTCGAATCTCACCGGCATTGCCGCCACCTGGTCGCCCGAGTACACCTACTCCGCCGCCTATCACCAGCCCGCCTTCGATGCTGCGGCCGTCGCTACCCTTATCAGCGGCTTCCGGGCAGATCCCGCCGCCAAATCCGCCGCCAGCCAGTCCTATCTCCGCAATTATTTCCCTGGCGATCTTTCGCCCATCCTAAGCCTCGCGTGGCCGCAGTACACCTGCTCCATGGACCATGACTCAGCCGCCGCCTTCGCCGCGTGCGCATGTAGGGCCACCGGAGACGCCAAATGATCATCGAGAGGTGTTCGGCTGCAACTCCGGTGGTCTCGACCACGTCTCCGTTGTAATGCTACGATTTCCCGATCGAAATCATTTCCTGTTCAACCTGAAGGACACCTTCATGCGCACTTTGTCCGTCCTCGCCGCCCTCGCCTTCGCTCTCAGCCTCACCGCAGCCGCACAAGTCCCGGCCCCGGACCAGGCCGCCCAGTCCGCCCAACCCGCACCGCAGGCCGCTCGCCCGCCCATAATGCCGGCCACGCCGCCCGCACCCACGGTCGTTTCGCCGGCGCTGACCGGCCCGGTGACCTACACCTGCAGCGACGCCAAGAAGGGCGCAGTCGCGCTGACGCCGAGTAGCCTCATTTCGGGCACTTCGGCGGGCTGGGACCTGAAGAATGTCCCCACCATCGCTGGCGGGGTCTGCTCGGCTACGGACAAGCCTTTCTTCTTCTCCATCCCCGTTCCGCCTGGCAACTATCGCGTGACCATGGAACTGGGCGCCAAGGAAGCATCCACCATTACCGTGCGCGCGGAGGCTCGCCGCCTCTATGTCCAGACCCTCCCCATCGCCGCCGGCAAGACCGTCACCCGCACCATCGATGTCAACGTGCGCATCCCCGAGTTCACCAAGCCGGACGGAACCCAGGGCCGCGTCCGCCTTAAGCAACGCGAGATCGGCAATCTGGATTGGGACGCGAAGCTTACGCTCGAGTTCAATGGCGTCAACCCCGCCTTCCACTCACTCACCATCGAGCCGCTGGTCGGCGCCAAAGCCGAGCCCACGCTCTACCTCGCCGGCGACTCCACTATGGTCGATCAGGATGTCGAGCCCTGGGCCTCGTGGGGTCAGCAACTCCCACGCTTCTTCCTGCCCGGCGTTGTCATTGCCAATCACGCCGAGTCTGGCGAGTCCGCAGCTTCATTCCTGGGCGAGCAGCGCTTCGCTGAGATTATGTCCCTCATCAAGCCCGGCGACTACTTCTTCGTCCAGTTTGCCCACAACGACCAGAAGATCGCCAACGGCATGCCTCGCTACATCCAGATCATGACCGACTTCGTCACCCAGGTGAGGGCCAAGGGAGCGACGCCAATCATCGTCACCTCGATGAACCGTGACCAGTTCGATGTGGACGGCCACATCGTCGACTCGCTTGGCGGCTACCCCCAAGCCTCGCGCCAGATCGCCAAGGACACTGACACTGCCCTCATCGACCTGAACGCCATGTCAAAGACCCTGTTCGAAGCCATGGGCGTCGAGGGCGCAGACCACGCCTTCATGAAGTTCAAAGCCGGCAGCTATCCCGGCGTCGAGCGCGACATCTCCGACACCACCCACTTCAACAACTTCGGCGCCTACGAACTCGCCCGCGCCATCGTCCACGGCATCCGCGAGCAGAAGCTCCCCCTCGCCAAATTCCTCGACCCCTCCGTCCCCGACTTCGACCCCGCCCACCCCGACGCCTTCGCCGACTTCCACCTGCCCTACACCCCACCCCAACAGCAAGGAGACGTAACCCAAATCCCCCAGGCCAACCTGAAATAGCCCGGGACTCTATTCCTTCACCAACCCGCGATACAGTCCTACCGTTTGCTTCGCAATCGCCTCCCACGCAAACGTCTCTTCGACCCTGCGGCGGCCAGCTTCGCCCATGCGCTTGCAGAGCACCGGGTTCGCCATCAACTCCGCAAGGCAGCCCGCCAGGTCGCGCGAGAACTTGTCCGGATGGACTGGGAAACCGGTGACGTGGTCGGGCTTGAACGGCACCAGATATCCAGTCACGCTGTCGACCACAACCTCTAGAATTCCACCGGTCGCACTCGCCACCACTGGAGCGCCGCACGCCATCGCCTCCAGGTTGATAATCCCGAACGGCTCGTACACCGACGGGCAACAGAATACGCGACAGTTCGAATACAGTTCGATCGCTTCCGTCTTGGTCACCATCTTCTCGATCCACACAATATTGCCGCCCGCGGCCCGCGCCGCCTCCACACCCGCGCGCATCTCCGCTGCAATCTCCGGCGTGTCCGGAGCACCCGCGCACAGCACCACCTGCATTCCCCTGGGCAGGTACTTCACCGCGTCGACAAGATGCACGACGCCCTTCTGCCGCGTGATCCGCCCGACGAATAAAACGTACGGCGCGCTCACGTCAACGCCATACTTCACCAACGCATCGGTCGCCGAGGTCTTCTGGTATTCATGCAGATCGATGCCGTTGTAGATCACATGCACCTTCGCCGCATCGACTTCGGGATACGCGCGCAGAATGTCCGCCTTGGTCCCATGCGAGACGGCGATGATTGCGTCGGCGTCCAGAATCGCGGTGCGTTCCATCCACGAACTCATCGCGTAGCCCGAGCCCAGTTGCTCCGCCTTCCACGCCCGCAACGGTTCGAGAGAGTGGGTGGTGAGCACGAACGGAATGTTATAGAGCTTCTTCGCCAGAAACCCGGCCATCGACACGTACCACGTGTGCGTGTGCACGATGTCGATGCGGCCAAGCTCCTTCATCTGCGACAGGTTCAGCGCCAGCGCATCCACCGCAGTCTTGAACTTCGCATCCGTTCCGGCGGTCACCTCCGCCGGCGGCTCATCGCCGATCACGTGCAAGTTGCCCTCGTCCGCGCGCTGCGGCCCCCAGCAATGCACCTCGACCTCGATCAGCTTTGCCAGTTCGCGGCTCAGATACTCCACGTGCACGCCCGCGCCGCCATAGACCTGCGGCGGATACTCCCGCGTCATCAACCCAACTCGCATCGCGCTCTCCCAAATACCTCGCAACAGCATACGCGAGAAGCAGCCCGCCGCGGGCGGAATCACCCCATGGAGCCGATGAACGCACCCTAATTTGGGGACGGATGCTCGACGTGATCGATCACGATCACGTCGTCCATCGTCTTCACCGGCTCGATCCGCAGCCCTATCTGCTGTTGCATTGCATCGTTTAGCGCCGGCTGATTGCTTGGTTTGCTCGTCTTGCGCTGCTGCACACCCGCCGAGCGAAACTGCAAAAACTGTGAGTCGTCCGGCGTCCACCTCAGTTTGAAGTCGTAGCGGTCCGTCAAACCCGTCCGGTCGATGACAGGCCGGTCCGTCACACTCCCCTGCATCTCCTTTGCAAACTCGTCCATCGTTATGTTGCGCACGGTCAGGTCGCCCAGCTTGTCGAACCAGAAGTCGTCGTCGGGATCGTCGGGCCGTGCGGCCGTCAGCGTCATCTTTGGTCCACCCTTGGCCACCGTAATCACAAAAACAGAGAGCTCGCGCTGCTCGTGGTGGAATTTCAGCGCGAAACGGTCCGCCAGCAGCCTCTGGAGCATCAGATCCGCTTGCTTGTCACTCGGCTCGCCCGGCACATCCGGAACGCCGTCGATATCAAATAGCTCAGTGTCGAACCATGCAGGGGCACCGACGATTTGCTTGGTATGCAGCCCATACGCATCCGCAAGCAGATCATTGACGTTGTAGTTGACCATCGTAAAGTGCCGCCCCTCAAAGTCGGTCGTCTTCCCCGGCACGCCCGGCTTGCTCGGCTTGATCGTCGCCACCTCAAAGCTGGGCTGCGCGTCTTTTGCCATCGGTTTGGCCGGCTCGGAAATCGCCCACGTATCCTCCTCGCTCACCCGAGTCAGGTTCAGCGTGAGCGTCTCTTTTCCCTGCGTCGAGCTGCCGGACATGGTGTTGCCATCCGGATTCAGCGTCCCTTTGTAGGTCAATCCGATGATCTTGCTGGTGAAGTTTACGTCTGTTCCGTGCAACGACACCGAGCTTAGCGCAATCGGCTCGCCGCCCTGGTCCAGCGAGTACAACGCGCCGCGGTATTTGCCATCGTCGCCTGCAACCTTCACCACAATCCGAAGGCCGTCCCCCTGGCCCGTCTCGAGCGTTCCCTGCCAGTTCCCCGCCAGCTTGCCTTGCACGGGAGCCTTCGCCCCCTCGGTCAACTGCCGGCGCTCCTCTTGCGACGTCGTTGCGGCGGGCGCACCTTGCTGCGCCCACGCGTTCGCCGCCCGAAAGCACACCTGCATCAGCACGACGGCCATACACACCCGCCAAATCATCTTCCCTCCTGTGCAAAAAGGCCTTGCTCTTCGCTGCGCAGCTTCGCGAACAGCGTTCCGCCATTCTATCCTTCTAGCTGCATGATTACGCTCGAAGAGACTACGCTCATCGCCGCTCCCATCGAACGCTGCTTCGACCTGGCCCGCTCCGTTGAAGTTCACCTCGCCGGCAACACCCACTTCTGCGAGCAGGCTGTCGCTCTGGAAGGCGCGGCCACCGGCCTGCTCGCGCTCGGCGACACCGTCACCTGGCGGGCACGCCACTTCTTCATCCGCCAGCGTCTTACTTCGCGCATCACCGCGTTCGATCGCCCCGCCTACTTCCAGGACACCATGCTCCGCGGCGCCTTCCGCTCCATGCAACACGACCACCATTTCCGCACGCTTTCCGGCGGCACGGCCGAGATGCGCGATGTCTTTCGCTTCGCCGCGCCGATTCCGCTGCTTGGCCGGATCGCCGAAACGCTGGTCCTGCGGCACTATATGCAATCTCTGCTGCGTGAACGAAACGCCGTCATCCAACAGATCGCGGAATCGCCCACGCTGGCGTGGCAGCAATACCTCCCATGACGGATCGTTTCAGTATTCGCCTCCGGATCTGCGTGTAAACTCCCACCATGCGTATCGTCATCCCAGGCGGAAGCGGCCAGGTTGGTCACATCCTTGCCCGCCACTTCCACGCCCAGGGCCACGATGTCACCGTCCTCACGCGCGCACCCAAACCCGCTCCATGGCGGACACTCGCGTGGGACATTCATGCGGGGGACTGGGCCGACTGTCTCGAGGGCTCTGACGTCTGCATCAATCTCGCCGGCCGTTCCGTCAACTGCCGTTACAATCCTGCCAACCGCGCCGCCATCCTCAACTCCCGCGTGGACTCCACGCGCATCCTCGGCAAGGTCATCGCAGCGCTCGCGCACCCGCCCGCGGTCTGGCTGAATGCCAGCACCGCTACCATCTACCGGCACGAGCTGGAACGCCCCAACGACGAACTCACCGGCATCCTGGGCGGGAACGAGCCGGGCGCTCCCGACACGTGGAACTTCTCAATCGAGGTTGCGCGCGCATGGGAGGCTGCCTTTTACGAGACCCCAACACCGCGCACTCGCAAGGTGGCGCTTCGCTCCGCCATGACCTTCTCGCCTGACAAAGGCGGTGTCTTCGACGTCTTCCTCTCGCTCGTCCGTCGCGGTCTTGGCGGCACGGTTGGGTCAGGCCGCCAATACGTGTCATGGATCCACGACGCTGACTCCATCGGCGCTATCGAGTTCCTCATCGCCCATGACTTTCTCGACGGCCCCGTCAACCTCGCCTCGCCCAATCCCCTCCCCAATCGCGACTTCCAACGCGTTCTGCGCGAAGCCTGGGGCACACGGATCGGCCTGCCCACCACCGAGTGGATGGTTGAGATCGGCACGTTCTTCATGCGCACCGAATCCGAACTCGTCTTGAAGTCCCGCCGCGCGATACCGACCCGTCTGCTCCAGTCCGGCTTTGCCTTTCAATATCCCACGTGGCCCGAAGCCGCGCGCGATCTGGTCGCCCGCTGGCGCTCGCACCTCGAACCTCGAACCTAGTACCTTGAACCTAGCCATGTGTGGCCGCTATCTTCGCCGCTCCGACAAACAGCGCATCGCCGAAGCCTTCGAAGTCTCCAAAGGTCTGGCCGACCTCGTGCTTCCTCCGTGGGACTACAATGTTGCGCCGACGACTTTTCAGCCCGTCATTCGCCTTGCGGTTGATTCAGCCCGCGACATCGGCGACGGCGGCCAGCGAGAGTCGGCCCGCGAGCTGACCCTGATGCGCTGGGGCCTGGTGCCGTATTTCGCGACCGACTTGAAACGTTTCGGCCACTCAACCATCAACGCGCGCGCCGAATCGCTGACTACCAGTTCTATTTTCCGCACTCCATTCGAACGCCGCCGCTGCCTCGTCCCCGCCGACGGTTTTTACGAGTGGAAGGTGCTGCCCACGCCTACGCTCTTCGGCCTAGATCCCACCCCGAAGTCAGCAAAGAAGAGGGACGCCGCGGAGAAGCAGCCATACGCGTTCACCCTCGCCAGCGGCGAGCCCTTCGCCTTCGCCGGCCTCTGGGACCGCTGGGAAGACCCCGCCGGCGGGATGCTTGAGAGCTTCTCCATCATCACCACCACTCCCAACGAGCTTACCGCTGCCGTTCACAACCGCATGCCCGTCATTCTTCGCCCGCAGGACTACGATCATTGGCTGCGGCGCAACTCTCGAGAACAAACCACCCCGCCATCCCCGCCGCTGGAGTTGCTCGCGCTCCTGCGTCCGTACCCGGCCGACCAGATGGCAGCCCACGAAGCGCACAAGGACGTCGGCAACGTCCGCAACAATCATCCCGGTCTGCTCAACAGCGCCTGACTGGCGGGTTTCTGCCTTGAAACATTCTCTCCAATGAACTAACTTGGCTTCGACATGCCTGCGTGCCGGATCATGAAGCAACTCCTCCTTCTCTCCGCCATCCTTCTCGCTGTCTCCCCGGCAATCGCACACGCGCAGGCCAAGAAGCCAACCCACGTCTTCGCCGCCCAGGGCGACCACTTTACCCTCGACGGCAAGCCGTTCAAAGTCCTCTCCGGCGAACTCCACTACGCCCGCATTCCCCGCGAGGACTGGCACGCACGCCTGAAGATGGCTAAGGCGATGGGGCTGAATACCATCGCCACGTACGTCTTCTGGAACGTGCATGAACCGCAGCCGGGCCAGTACGACTTCTCCGGCCAGTACGATCTGGCCGCCTTCATCAAGGCAGCGCAGGAAGAAGGCCTTTACGTCATTCTCCGCTCCGGCCCGTACGCGTGTGCCGAGTGGGATCTGGGCGGCCTGCCGCCGTGGTTGCTCGCCGATCCCAAATCCGCGCAGGCCATCCGCACCAACGATCCCGCCTTCATGATTCCGGCGGAGCGCTGGATCACACGGCTCTCCAAGGAGGTGCTGCCGCTGCAGATTGGCCGCGGCGGGCCCATCATCATGACGCAGATAGAGAACGAATACGGCCAGTTTGGCGACGACCACACTTACATCGCAGCACTGCGCGACATCTACGGGAAGGTTGGTTTCAACGGCACCGATTCCCTGCTTTACACCGCCGACAACTGGCGTCACATTCCCGAGGGCTCCATTCCGGGGCTGTTTGCAGCTACCAACTTCGGCATCGGCAACCATCAGCGCGGCATGGACAACCTGGCCACTGCGCGTCCCGGCCAGGCGCTCTTCGTCTCTGAGTACTGGCCCGGCTGGTTCGATCACTGGGGCCATCCGCACGAGACGCGCCCCGTCGCCCCGCAGATCGCGGACATCGACTACATCCTCAACCGCGGCGCCGGGATCAACATCTACATGTTCCACGGCGGGACCAGCTTCGGTTTCATGGCCGGGTCCAGCTACATCAACGACAAGTTCCAGCCCGACGTCACCAGCTACGACTACGACGCGCCGCTCGACGAGTCCGGTCGCCCCACGCCAAAGTACTTTGCCTACCGCAAAGAGCTCGCCAAGTTCAGCCGCTGCGGCAACGAGTCCTGCCTGCCGCCGGTGCCATCCGTAGCCCCGCCCATCACTATCCCCACCATCAAGCTCGATCGCGAACAAACCAACCTCTGGGATCAGTTGCCAAAGCCCATCGCTAGTGCGCTGCCCGCGCCCATGGAGACCCTCGGCCAGAACTACGGTTACATCCTCTACCGCACACAACTCCCGGAACCGGTCCACGGCGACCTCGTCATCAAGGACATCCACGACTTCGCCACCGTTTATGTCAACGGCAGGCTGGCCGGAACCAAGGAACGTCCCGGTATCCTCGATCGCCGCAATGCAGCGCCCGATGGGAGCTTGCCGCCGATCCCCATTTCCACCACGGGACCCACCCGGCTCGACATCCTGGTCGCGAACGACGGCCGAGTCAACGTCGACCACACCATGCGCACCGAGACCAAGGGCATAACTCAACTTGTCGTCCTCGATGGCCGCCCGCTCTCCGACTGGCAGGACTACACCCTGCCGATGGATCAGCTACCCACCTCCTACAGGGTCATGTCGGATTCGGATCTTCTCGGCAAGCAGATGGCGGGCGCGTTAACGGATATTCAGTTCCGGTTCTGCGTGCCTGAAGGCGAGGGGTTCCACTGCGGCTTCGGCTACGGCACTGCGTGCGGATCAATCCCTACCTGCGGGCCGTCCGCCGCACCTTCGGCCGCCACCAACTTGCAGTCTCCGGAAGCCGGGCCATCCCAGGCTCCCATCGCTCTCCCCTTCACGGTGATGCAGAACTTCTCTTTTCCCCGCTTCTTCCGCGCCGATTTTACCTTGACCACCACCGGCGATACATTTCTCGATACTCACATGCTCGGCAAAGGAGCGGTTTGGATCAATGGCCATAATTTGGGCCGATTCTGGAACGTTGGCCCGCAACAAACCCTCTACGTCCCCGGTCCGTGGCTACATCCGGGCAGCAATGAGGTCGTTGTTTTCGATCTGCTGCCCCAATTACAAGAATCTGTGGAAGGCCTCGACCACCCCATCCTGGATGGGGCTGTCAGCGACAAAACCATCAGCAATCAGGAATAATGGGCAGCGTCGAAACTCACAACTCGCGGCAGTCGTATCCAAAGACATGCCCGCCGCACAGGAATCGACCAACCAGCAAGAAAGCTCCAACGCCAACCCGGAGAACCCCATGAATCAGCATCAGCTCCTGCAAACCCGCCTCAAGACGCTCCGCACCTTCGCCGCATGCAGTCTGGCCGCTGCCCTCCTGTTCGCGCTTGTCCCCGCGCTGACCGCGCAGGCGCCTGTGACCTCCGTCGAAACCCTGCGCAAGAACTTTGTCAATCCACCCAATGAGGCCCGGCCCATGGTCCGCTGGTGGTGGTTTGGCGCGGCCGTGGTGAAGCCTGAGATCCTGCGCGAGCTGCAGCAGATGAAAGCCGACGGCATCCAGGGCGCCGAACTCGCCTTTGAATACCCCGAGGTCCTCGACGATCCCGCCAAGGACCTCAAGAACCTTCCGTTCCTCTCGCCCGAGATGCTCGACGACGTCAACTATGCGCAATCCGAAGGCCGCAAGCTCGGCCTGCGCATCGATGTCACGCTCTGCTCCGGCTGGCCCTACGGTGGCCCGCATATCACGCTGGAGGAGGCCTCCACCGCCCTGCACACCTTCGAAGTCCCGGTTCCGGCCAATGCCACCACCGCCGAGATTCCCGGCGGCGCGACCCCCGCAGCCAATCCCAGGGGCCTCGTTTGGAGCGAAGGCGACCGCGTCATCTCCGCCGTCATCGCTGACCCCGCCACAGCAGCCCCACTCGCTGCTGCTCCCGGCCGCGGGGGACGAGGCGGCGGTCCGCGCGCCGCTACCTACAACCCCGCCACGGCCAAGCCCATCACCGTCACCGGGACCTCCGCCACCTTCGCTGCATCAGACAGACCGCGCGTCGCCGTCTTCTTCGTCCAGAGCCACACCCGGCAGCAGGTTAAACGCGCTGCCGTCGACGCTGACGGCTGGGTCCTCGATTCCTTCTCCCACGAGGCCGTCGCGAAGCACATCGAAAAGGTCGGCGAACCGCTGATCAAGGCCTTTGGAGCCACCCCGCCCTACGCCATCTTCTCCGACTCGCTCGAAGCCTACGGCTCCGACTGGACCCCCAAGCTGCCTGAGGAGTTCAAGAAACGGCGCGGCTACGACCTGATTCCCCACCTGCCCGAACTGGTCGCCGGAGGAACCCCCGAAGCCGACACCATTCGCCACGACTACGGCAAGACGCTGACCGAGTTGATCGACGAAAACTATCTAAAGCAAATGGCCGACTGGGCCGCAGCCCATCACACGAAGTTTCGCTCGCAAACCTATGGTGAGCCAGCGGTTAGCTTCTCTAGCCAAGTCATCCCTCAGCTCGCCGAAGGGGAAGGTCCGCAGTGGCGAGCCTTCTCCACGCTGCGCTGGGCTACCTCCGCCAACCATGTCTACGGCCGCAATGTCAGTTCCGGCGAGACCTTTACCTGGCTCCACTCGCCAGTCTTCCGCGCCACTCCGCTCGACATGAAGACCGAGGCCGATATCGACTTCGTCATGGGCGAGAACCAGATCGTCTGCCACGGCTGGCCGTATTCGCCACCCGACGAGGAGGTTCCTGAGCCCGGCTGGTCGCTCTACGCCGCCGCTTCGTTCAATAATCACAACCCGTGGCACCCGGTGATGCCTGCCGTCACCGCCTACATCGGCCGCATGAGCTACCTCCTGCGCCAGGGCCAGTCGGCCAACCAGGTTGTTATCCTGTTGCCCACCGACGACGTCTGGGCTGGCTTCCGGCCCACCCAGACCACCGTCACCGGCTCCATGGGGCCGCGCATCACGCCCCTGATGTCCCCCATCCTCTCCGCCGGCTACAACGCCGACTTCATCGACGCCGACGCAATCGACAAAGTGGGGCTCGGTACCCACCAGATTCTGATCGTCCCACCCACCGACCGCATCCCCCTCGAAACGCTGAAGAAGATCGCCGCCTTTGCCGCCACGGGAGGAAAGGTGATCGCCGTTGGGCGCGCCCCATCGATCGATCCGGAAGGCAAGACGCTCCCCGAACTCACCAGCCTTTCGAAGCGGCTTTTCGATCCGGCCAAGTCCACACTGGTACCCAGCGAAGCCGCGCTGGCCGCAGCCTTAAATCAGGCGGCTAAACCCGACTTCCGGCTTCCGGCTGATGATACCGTGGCTCGGAGCCAACTCGGGTTCATCCGCCGCAAGCTTGCATCCGCAGACATCTACTTCGTCACCAACACCAGCAACCAACCTCTCGACACGACCGCCTCATTCGCCACCGCTCACAAGTTCGGAGAGGTCTGGGACCCCGACTCCACCGCTGCCGCTCCGGCTTTGGCGGAGTCGTCTCAGATCCACCTGGCGCCCTACGAGTCGCGCGTCTTCGTTTTCAGCGACTCCCAGCCTACGGTCAAGCCCGTACCCGCAGGTCGCACCGCTATTCTGGACATCAGCACGGCGTGGAAGCTCACATTCCCCGGCATTAACAAATCAAAGGACGAACCCGTCCTCACCGACTGGATTACTGATCCGTCCACCCTCCACTACTCGGGCGAAGGCGTCTATTCGCGCGACCTCAACCTGACTGCCCCGGCGACCGATCCTGTCTACCTCGAGGTCGCTGGAGGCAAGCCGTTGCCCGGCGCACCGAACTCTCCGCCTGAACACGGACCGGTCGCGGGAGTCCTCGGCCCCGACGGCCTGCCGAATCCGCTGGTCACCCGCACCGGCCCCGGCATGCACGCCTACTACGACCCACCCATCCGCGAAGCGGCACTGGTCGTCATCAACGGCCAACCGGCCGGTGCGTTGTGGCATCCGCCCTACCGCCTCGAAGTCACCAAGTTTCTCAGGGTGGGCATGAACCACCTCGAAATCCATGTATTCAACACCGCGCTCAACGCCTGGTCCGCACTTCCGCCGCACGACTATGGCCCGCTCATCGCCAAGTATGGGGACCGCTTCCAGATGCAGGATCTCAACCAGGTCATGCCCATCTCCTCGGGCCTACTGGGCGATGTACGCCTGGTAACGGTGACCAAGTGAACAGCGTGCCCACGACGCTGCGCACCCTCTTTCTCGCCGGCACGGTCGCCTTCGCCACCACCGCGATGGCCGCGCCCAAGACGCTGCTTACCATCGACTGCAACGCCGCCTGCGACGGCTCAACCCTGATGACCGATGCCATTCAGAAGGCCATCGACACCGCTGCGCCCAAGGGCGGCACGGTCACCTTCAAGCCCGGCACCTACCTCACTGGTGCTCTCTTCCTAAAGTCCGGCGTCACCGTCGAGATCCCTGAAGGCGTCACCCTTACCGGCTCGCAGGGCATCAAGGACTTCCCCGAGTTGCCCACCCGCATCGCCGGCATCGAGATGACCTGGCCGGCCGCCATGATCAACATCCGCGACGCCCACGACGTCACCCTCACCGGCAAGGGCACCATCGACGAGAACGGCGCCGTCTGGTGGAAGGTCTACAACGATCTGCGCGCCGTGTACACACCGAAAGGCCTCCGCTGGGCCTCGGACTATGACGCCAAACGCGTTCGGCTCTCCCTAATCCAGAATTCCTACAACGTCCACTACGGCGGCGGCCTCACTCTGAAGCGCTCTGGCTTCTGGACTGTCCAGGTGCTGTACTCGCACGACGTCACCATCGACGGACTCATCATTCGCAACAACGTCCAGCCCACGGGCGCGCCCGGAGAACTCACCCGCGGCCCCTCCACCGACGGCATCGACATCGACTCCTCCCACGATATCGACGTTGCGCACGCCGACATTGACGTCAACGACGACGCGCTCTGCCTCAAATCCGGTCGCGACTCCGACGGTCTCCGCGTTAACCGCCCCACCACCAACATCAAGATCCACGACTCCATCATCCATCACGGCGCAGCCACCGTAACTATCGGCAGCGAAACCTCCGGCGGCTTCCACAACATCGAGGTCTGGAACATTACGGCGGAGTCCGGTGTCCCCAATGGTGTGCTCTTCAAATCCGCTCACACCCGCGGCGGCACTGCCACCGACATTCGCATCCATGACCTCACCCTCAACGGCGTCGCAACCCCCATCTCCATGACCATGAACTGGAACCCCAGTTACAGCTATGCCACCCTACCCGCCGGCATGGACATCAAGAATGCGCCGCCGTATTGGGTCCCGCTTACAACACCGGTCTCGGATGCTCAGGGCCGTCCCCACTTCTCCGATGTGCATATCTGGAATATCAAGGCCACCGGCGCTCGCCGTGCCTTTACCGTCGAAGCCTACCCGGACGCCCCGCTGGCAAACTTCAAGTTCGACCACCTCGACATCCAGGCCGCCAGCGCCGGCAGCATCGCCGACGCCAAGGACTGGATCTTCTCCGATATCAAGCTCACCACCACTGACAACAGCACCGTCAAAGTCACTGACTCTACCAACGTTACCGGCCTGCCTGCCGCGCCTACACCGCCCCCAACACCGTAGCGTGCCCCATGATCAACTCGACCGCAACGCGCGTTGATCGTGGGATTCCTCTCTTCGAGGCTTTATCGGTTCAATCGGTGTAATCGGTGTTAAGCCTCTCGCCTAAACCTTTGCAAAATCGATATAAGCCATCTGCGGATTCGTATCCACCAGCTGAACGTTCACCGTATCCCCCACGTCCAACCCCTGCTCACCGCGGATAATCCGCCCCTCCACCGGCGGATCGAACACCCGCACATACGTCCCCTTCTGGTCTGCTCCTGTAATCACTCCATGAAACGTCTTGCCGACGCTGTCCGCCAGCGCAACCGCCGCCTCCCGCTTTTGCATGGTGCGTTCGACCTTATTGGCGGCCTTCTCTTGCAGGTTGCACTGCTGCGCGATTGCTCCCAACTCCGCGTCGCTGTATGGGGCCGCCACGCCATCCAGCATCGCAGCAACTAACCGCTGCGACACCAGGTCAGCATACCGCCGGTTCGGGGCCGTCGAGTGCAAATAGTCCTTCGCCGCCAGCCCGAAGTGTCCCAGCGGGTCCGGATCGTCTGCCTTGATCACCACATACTCGCCCGGCCCCATCAACTTGATCACCGCCAGCGCCAAGTCCGGATAATGCACCGAATCGGCCTGCCTCAGCGCGCTGAGAAAATCGTTCAAGGCCTTCGAGTCCGGCGCGGCCGGCAGCTTCGTCCCGTGCTGTGCAGCCAGCGCCATAATCCGGTCCCACCGCTCCGGCACCCGCACCACCCGCCGGATGCACGACCGCCCCGCCGCCCGCAGCATCTCCGCCACCGACTTGTTGGCGCCGATCATAAATTCCTCAATCAGGTCCGTCGCGCGATTCTGCTCCACCTCATGGATCGCCCGCACCTTCCCATCAATTACCAAGGGGTCCGCCTCGCCCTTGCAGAACTCCAGCGCGCCATCCGCGGCCCGGCGCGCGTGCATCGCCCGCGCCGCCTCATCCTGCAAGTGCAACTGCGCCTGCAACTCAGCCGCCGCGGCAACCTTCGCATCCGCCGGCCCCGTGCCCTCCAGCCAGGGCCCCACCTTGCTGTACGCCAATTGCGCTCTATTCCGCACCTGTGCCCGGTAGATACTTTGCCGCGTCAGGTTCCCCTGCGCATCTACCACGTACTCCGTGACCAGCGCCGCGCGGTCCACATCCTGATTCAGCGACGTCAGATCGGTCGAAAGATCAGTCGGCAGCATCGGAAAGATGCGCACCGCCGTATACACGGTCTGGGTCTGCTGTGCCGCATGAAGATCAAGCGGAGAACCCTTCGCGATCGCCGCCGCAACGTCTGCAATCGCCACCCGCACACGAATGCCGTCATCCACGCTCTCCGCCATCTCGATCTGATCGAGATCCTTCGAAGAATCGTTGTCGATCGACGACCACCACGGCCCACGCAGGTCGCGAACCTTCGCATCGGGTTTGGCCGCAGCACCCACCGCAGCGCGAATCGCAGCAACCTGAGCATCGCTGCCCGCTGGAAAATCCGGACGAAATCCATTCTTAATCATCTCGGCCTGGGCCGAGGCAGCAAGGTCAAAGGGTGGCTTATTCATGCAGGGAAAAGCCTATCACGTACGCTTACCGTCGCCTCACTGGACGGCCACGCCTAGGCCGACGCCCCGCTGTCGAACTGCGTGTAGCTATCCAGATACTGTTCGACGACGCTATAGCACTCGCAGGCCCTCTTCTCCAGTCCCTTCGTATCAAGGATGTGAATCAAGCCCCGGGTGTACTCGATCAGCCCCTCCTGCTTGAACTCTGCCGCAACCAGCGACATCGTGGAGCGGGTGCTGCCCAGCATGTTGGAGAGGAATTCGTGAGACATTTTGAAGGTGTCGCACTGCGCGCGGTCTGCGCAGATCAGCAGCCAGCGCGCCAACCGCTGTTCGAAGCTGTGGGTCGCATTGCAGCCGGCCAGTTGAATCACCTGCACCAGTTGCGCCTGAACGTACCCCAGCGCGAGCCTTTGAAAGACCCCGCCTAGGGCGAATTCCCTTCTCGCCGCCTCCACCGGTGAGGCGTAACCGCGCCCCGCAATCTGCGTATAGACCCGGTTCAGACTACGCTTCGATCCCATCAGAGCGGACACTCCAATTACGGACTTGTATCCGAAAATTCCAACCTCTACCTGCGAACCGTTCCTGAACGTGGTGGTCATGGACGCCATTCCCTCTTCGATAAAGTAGAGGTAGTCTAGGATGCTGCCGGGAAACTCCAGCTCGTGCTCCAGTTCGAAGCTGACTGGACGCAGGTGGAGCCGCGCAACCGTATCCGCATCCAGCGACTTCAACAAAGCATTCCTGAAGGGACCCGCTGGAGACCGCGCCACTGGGGAGATCGCCGGCTCGTGCGCAGGAAAATCCATGGGAGAAGCATACGCTTATGTCAGGCACCTGACATAAGCCGCTGCGTCAAATGGAACTCGCGCCCTCCACTTGCCCGCTTTCAACTCCCAACGACTCCACGCGTACTCTGCTATCAATTGTCTATGGCTGAAGCGAGCCCCGCCATGAAGGAATACATCTGAAGCGTGCGCCCAAGCTCGGACAGAATTTTCTGGTTGACGCCGCCGCACGTCACGCCATCGCAGACGCTCTCGGACCCGTCGGCGACCGCACCGTGATCGAAATCGGCCCCGGCCACGGCGCCATCACATCGATCCTTGCCGCCCGCTGCCGCCGCCTCATCGCCATCGAGGTCGACCGCTCCCTTACTGCCGAGCTGCGCTTCCAATTCCGTTCCCAGCCGTGGGTGGAGATCATTGAAGGCGATGTCCTGAAAGCGGACCTCGCAGCGCTGGCGCCGCAAGGGGAACCGGCCGATGTGGTCGGCAATCTTCCCTACTACATCACTTCGCAGATACTGCTCCGGCTCTTTGCCGCTGGCGCACGCGGCGCCCTTACTCGCGCAGTGCTCATGATGCAGCGCGAGGTGGCCGACCGCGTGGCTGCCGTTCCCGGAGGACGTGACTATGGGCTGCTCTCGGCCACGGTGCAGATGAACGCGCGCGTTGAGACTCTGTTCACGCTTCCTCCGGCAGCGTTTTCGCCTCCGCCTGAGGTCTACTCAACTGTGCTGAGGCTGGAGTTCGCGCCGCGCTTCGACGCCCTGGGTGTGGACGCCGCCGGCTTCGACGCATTTCTCAAGACCTGCTTCGCCCAAAAACGGAAGACGCTCGCGAACAATCTGCGCGCTGCGGGCCACCTGCCGCAAGCGCTGCAGGCGGTGTGGCCGGCGGAGATTACGCAGCAGGCGCGCGCGGAAACGGTCGCCCTTGAACCGATGGCACAACTCTACTGCGCGCTCACCCTCGCAAATAAGCCCTGAGGCGAGCCGGGTGCCCGGGACTACTTATGCTGAGACGAACTCGATGGCGCAGGCGGCGCAGAGTACGTCGGATGCGGAGCTGGCGGCGGTGGCGGTGGCGGCGAGTAGGTTGGCCGCGACGCCGGCGGCGGAGAATATGTCGGATGCGAGGGCGCAGGCGGTGGCGTGTAGCGCTGAGCGGGCGCAGTCTGCTGGGTTGGCCTCTGCGCCGGCGGCGAAGATGTCTGAGAACGAGCCGGCTCCGGGCGGAACTGTGGGAAGTAAGAGGGAGTCGCAGTGGCCGGGCGCGTTGCCGCCGCCGGATACACCGTCGTCGACGGAGTTCGCATTGTCGGCTGTTCTCCAGCCGGGCGTAATCCCCCCGTCGTATGGACTGCCGTTGGACTGGTGCTGGCAAGTCCGAGAGCTGGCGCGTGAGACGTGGCGTCCACAGGAAAGTCGCGGCGCAGGGAAGAACTGCCGGCCGAGCCGGAACTCACGCTGTTGCCTACCGGTGTAATTGCCACAGCCGTCTTCCCGGCGACCTGGCGCTGACCATATTGAACGGGCCGCGCTGGGCTGGTGGGTTGATAGGTGTGTACCGGCAGAACGGGACGTATCGGGTGGGGCCCGGTTGGGCCAAAGGGAACACGAATCGGCCTGTAACCGACTGGCGCCGCACCAATGTTCACAAACTGGCCACCACCATAAAATCCCCACCCAAACCCTCCGCATCCCGCACCCGGCATCCATCCCCAGCCGAAGCCGCCGAAGAACGACCACGTGCCGCAGCGGTACGGCGTCCATCCCCACGGATACGTAGACGCCCACAGATAGCCTGCGCCGGGATACGCGACCCATTCGCCATCCCCATACGGATCGAAGCTCAAATCATCGGCCGCAATCTGCGGCTGCCACACCGGGCCCTGGTCGGGCACGTTGTACCAGGTGCCGTCGGCGTCCAGGTCGGACCAGCCGTAGCCCTGCGCGCCCTCGTAGTTGTTCCGCACGGAGGTGCTGCCCGTAGCTGCTGCAGCTTCCGTCTGGTCCAGGTCCTCGTTCCACTGGTCCCAGGTGTCTTCGGCGATCCCAGCGTTCAAAAAGTAGCGCGTAGCGTCGGTCGCGTCGCCGCGGAGGCTCTCACCTGCGCGCACGTCAGCCTGGAAGCCCGCATTCGCTGCATCTACGTTCGGAGAGACTTGCCGCTCCACGTGTGCGGTTCCATCCAGCACGGCGAAGATCGCGGGCGGCTCGTCGAAGTTCACCCGGACCGAGGTGTTCTCCACCGGTGTCAGGATGTCGCCGCCCGCAGCAACCGCATACAGATACTGCGGCGTCGCGCGCAGCTCGAAATAGGCAAGCCCGTGCATCAGACTTACGCTGGTAATAAAGACGCCGTTTGGCTGAACTGACAGATTGTCGAGCGACAAGCCGCTGTTGGGCGTCAGGCGCGCCACACTGCCGTCTTCGAACTCCACTTCAGCCTGGCCATCGCTGCCTGTAACCACTTGCACACCCGCCAGCAGGGGCAGGTTGATCTGCGCGGGTACGCTCTCGGTATTGCCCGGCGTGTTGACCGTGACCGTACCCTGAACAAAGGTCAAACGCGCGGCGCGGGTTGCTGGAGGCCCGTCGGCATGTGCGGAAATCTCAAAGCCGAGGATCGCAAGGCAAAAAGTGAAGGCAAGCAAAGAGGTGCGCTGCAAGCTAGTTCTAAGGCCGATCATCGTGACGCCTCCGTGAAGCCCTCATCCGAGGTGCCCCCTCCCCTTTTTTCAGCCCTGAAGCTCTTGAAACAAAGGGAACGGCGTGGCTACCGAACATACACTTAGACGGCCTGAGAACGCTTCCGGTGAGCGCAGGATTGCTCCTTTACTCACCTCTGAATTGTACTCGCGGTGTCAAACGAGCCGATGGCGGCGTTCGGTCATTTAGCGGGCTTCGCTCTCGGCTGGAACCAGGGCGAGCAGGGTTCTCGCCCGCGCCCGGACCCGCTGCATCACGTCGGCATCGTCGGCGATGGAGCGCAGCGACGCAGCAATTGTGCCCACTTCAAGGGCGCGGCCTGCGGACACCTCCTGCGCCAGAAACGTCATGGCATCGTCAAGGCCGAGGCGGTCGTAGCGGCGCAGAAAGTCGAGCTCGCGCCCCTCATTCATCGTCTCGGCCATGCCCAGGAAAATGTCGGTAAGCGCCTGAACATCCTTGTTCTCCGAGTAGTTATACGTACAGGAGCCGGAGCCGTCCGGGGCTGTGTAGCTCAACGTCTTGGTTCCCGTGTCGGCGATGTTCTTAGCCCTTGAAGCGCACGCAATGTTGAAGCGGTCGAGCTTTCTGCCCAACGCGAAGATCCGATCGGCGGTCGCGGGAGTAATATCCACCTCACTCCGGAACGGCTGTGCCGGACCCGCAGCGACGGCACCGTCAATGGCAACCGGCAACGCGTCGCCCTCGTAAACTGCGGACCCGTCGCTATGAATCGTGAACCGGTACTTGGGAACTGCAAGCCCCTGCCTCTCAAACGCGAACACCACCTGTGGCTTTGTTCCGGATCCCGGCGCGGCCGCCGGCCGAGGTCCCTGCGCCCCCACACAAGTCCAGCTTGCGGCCAGCATCAACACCAAAACTCCGAACGTCGCGGGCGCACCTCTCACCGGTTCGCTCCTTGCAGCGACAATGTCTGCGCGGTGTGAATGTGGCAGATGGCAATGGCCAGCGCGTCGGCCGCGTCGGGCGACTCCGGCGCGCAGTCGAGTGCGAGCAGCCGGGTCACCATGAACTGCACCTGCTCCTTCGCGGCGAGCCCGTAGCCCGTAACCGACGACTTGATGGTAAGCGGCGAGTACTCCGAGACGGGCAGATTGCACGTAGCGGCGGCCAGCATCGCCACCCCGCGCACCTGGCCCAGCTTCAGCGCGGATTTGGCGTTGGCCGAGAAAAATACCTCCTCAATCGCTACGCAATCCGGCTCATGCAACGTCATCAGCGCCGTCAGCTCGGCGTACACCTGCGCCAGGCGCTGCGGCGTCTTCTCTTTCTTGCTCAAGCGAATGGTCCCGGCAGCGCGGTGAATGAGCCGCGGATCGCGGGCCGCGTGGTCCATCTCGACCACACCATAGCCGGTGAACTCCGTACCGCAGTCGATCCCAAAGACCCGCATGGGGGAAGTGTAAACCTGACGTCATCGTCACGCGATAGCGAAGGCGGTTCTGTTTCGATAGAACCGCCGATCACTGCTGAACTGAGATTCCGTCCAGCGGCGAACTCGCTGTCGCGTAAAGACGCCTCGGCATGCGGCCGGCGAGGTAGGCCTGTCGGCCCGCCAGCACGCCGTGCTGCATGGCTTCGGCCATCAGGATGGGGTCGTGCGCCTCGGCAATCGCCGTGTTCATCAGCACGCCGTCGAAGCCGAGTTCCATGGCGAGCGTAGCGTCAGAGGCGGTGCCTACGCCGGCATCCACGATCAGCGGCACCTCGGTAATCATCTCGCGCAGGATGCGCAGGTTCGCAATATTGCGCAGACCCAGACCGCTGCCGATGGGCGCGCCCAGCGGCATCACCGCCGCGGCGCCCGCATCGATCAGCCGCTTGGCGTACACGATGTCGTCCGACGTGTAGGGCAGTACCGTGAATCCTTCAGCAACCAGCACGCGCGTGGCTTCGAGCGTCGCCTGGATGTCCGGGTACAGCGTCGCCTTGTCGCCGATTACCTCGATCTTCACCCAGTCCGACAGCCCCACCTCGCGGCCCAGGCGCGCTGCACGGATGGCCTCGTCTGCAGTAAAACAGCCGGCGGTGTTGGGCAGCAGCCAGTAGCGCTGCGGGTCTAGGAAGTCCAGCAGCGACTCGCGCGAGCGGTCGAGGTTCACGCGGCGCACGGCCACGGTCACCATCTCCGCGCCGGAGGCCTCAATGGCCGCCTGGGTCTGCGGGCCGTCCTTGTACTTCCCTGTTCCAACAATGAGGCGAGACTGAAAGGCGCGACCGGCGATGACGAGAGGTTCCATAAGAGCAGTTTACAGTTGTCAGTTCTCAGTTGTCAGTTGACTGCGATAAGGAGCACGCGAAGGCGCGATTCTGCCGCAGAAACACAAAGCCCGCACCAAAGTGGCGCGGGCTTTGCGGCGGTGAACTGTTGAGATTGACCTGAGGCGTCCTCTCTTTGGACGGGCCTCGGCGCGGATACTGCGTTGAACGCCAGGACTAGAGCAGGACGGCTCTAAGCCTCAGTCACCTCACGTACCGTTGTGCAACTATTACTGTCAATTTTCATAGGCTGGACCATCCTCCTTTCCCGTGTAGATGCAGCCTACGCGAGAGCATGGGCGGGGTCAAGGTGTGGCTGCCCGCCGGAACCGGGAGATGCATCAGGTTCTTGAGTTCCGTGGGCTGGTCCGTGTTTTTCTCATTTCTTTCACACTTCTGATATCCTACCGGGGTATACTATAGTTCGACGGCGACCCAACCATCGTCGTTCAATCCAAGGACAGGGAAGCGCTTTCGGCATGGATGTTTGCACCCCATTCACACGGCAAGGGCAAGATAACGGTTGGATGCATCCTTCCCCCTCGCTCCGCAGACGGCTGGCGGCAGCTCTGGCGCCGGTGCTGGCGGTAGTGTTTGCCCTCAGCTTCCTTCATCCTGCCGCAGCCCAGTCCGTGAATGCAGTCATTCCTGACGCACCAAAGCCGGTGCCCGGCCAGGTCGAATCGCCCGCGCAGGTTCAAGATCCGCCGGCACTAACCGTGTTTCCCCATTCGGACAGCACCCGCTACTTCATTGCCGGGCAAGCCAACATTATCTTCCAGGCCCACGGGCCGTTCCACTCGCCCTACGAAGGGACCAACAGCCTGCTCTCGCGTGGCGAGTACAAGACCTCGCTGGTCGGCACCCTGTTCATGGGCTTTGAACTGGTTCGCAACCCAGCGAGTCACCTGGATGCGATCTACGACGAGGAGTCGGCCGGTGGGCGCGGGATCAGCGAAGCGCTGGGGCTGGCCGGATTCACCGATCTGGATGTAGTGCGCAACCCAAACCTGGGGCCCGTGCCCTATCTGGCGCGCGTGCAACTGCATCAGACCATAGGGTTATCCAGCAAGATAGCCGAAGCCGACCGTGGACCGTTTTCCCTGGCGACCGAGGTGCCGGAGCGGCGGCTGGAGCTGCGCGCTGGCAAGCTTGGCATGCCGGACTTCTTCGACCTGAACAGTGTCGGCACCGATAGCCATTTGCAGTTTCTGAACTGGACTACGGACAACAATGGCGCATGGGACTACGCCGCCGACACCCGCGGCTACACCTATGGCGCCATCGCCGAGTACGACGACAAGCAGTGGTCGGCGCGTTATGGGGTTGGCCTGATGCCAACAGTCGCCAATGGCATCATCCTCGATTGGGATTTGAAGCGCGCCAGCGGCCAGAACATGGAAGTCGAATGGCGGCATAACTTGCTGGGCGGGCTGGTCTCGCCCGGCCGCAAGGGCGTTATTCGCGCCCTGAGTTATGTGAACCACGCGCACATGGGGCTCTATCGCGACGCGGTAAAGGCATACCTTGACGGCACCGACTCCACACCTACAATCACGCTGCACGAGAAGTACGGCGCGGTAAAGTACGGCTTCGGCCTGAATGCCGAACAGGAGCTCACCGGCGATCTGCGCATCTACGGCCGCTTTGGCTGGAACGAGGGCCAGCACGAGTCATACGCCTACACCGAGGTCGAGCAGACCATTTCGTTCGGTGGCGACTTTGCCGGCAGGCGCTGGAACCGCGCCAATGACAAGATCGGATTGGCATTCGCGACCAACGCGATCAAGCGCGACCACCAGGAGTACCTGAAGCTCGGTGGCTTGGGTTTCATCCTCGGCGACGGCCACCTGAACTACGCACGCGAAGATATCCTCGAGGGCTACTACAACCTGCACACGTGGCGTGGCGTCTACTACGCGCTCGACATGCAATACATCAACCATCCCGGCTACAACCAGGACCGCGGCCCGGTGCTGGTGGAGTCGGTGCGCATGCACGTTGACTTCTGATAGATGCTGGCCTGTCTCCTGACTACCGCCCCCGGGGGTATACGCCCACCAAATGATGTTTCTAAAGCGGTTAGCCTTGGACCTCGTACATTTTCTTTGCACACCCGCTTTCGATGAAGTGGTTTCGGGGCGATGCTCAAATGGTCGCTTTCGGGTCCCGTCTGAAGATTCCAGACGCGACGCTGAAAGCTCACATTTCCTACTCTTTTAATTCTACGCAGGGTGTCAAGAAAAGCGGTGGGAAAGGCGGTACGGAATTGGAATCGTGGAAGTGCAAAGTATACTTCTGGCGTGGCTTCGCCTTTCTTTTTCGAGTTGGCTGGATTCTTGCTGGGGCTGCTGTTTGGCAGCTTCCTGAATGTGTGTATTTCGCGCCTGCCGGAGCATGAATCCATCGTGACGCCGCGCTCACGCTGCTTGGTTTGCGGCCATACCATCCGCTGGTATGACAATGTGCCGATCCTGAGCTGGCTGGTGCTGCGGGGGCGGTGCCGGGATTGCGGGGCGGGGATTTCTTGGAGATATCCGGCGGTGGAATTGGCGGTGGCGCTGTGGTTTTGGATTGCGGCGGGTCGTTTGTATGACATCCGTTACGTGCTCGCCGTAGACAACTGGTGGTTGGTACCCGGCGAAACAGTTGTTACCGCTGGTTTTGCCATCCTCGGCTTCCTCCTCATCGGCCTGATGGTGATGGATTGGCAGACGCAGCGGTTGCCGGATGCGTTTACGCTGACCGGGATTGGCATCGGGTTTGTGCTGGTCTGTGTGCGGGCGATGTTTCTGGCTCCGGGTGAGGGCGACATTGTGCTGAACACAACGCACCAGCTTCGGCTTTCGAGTCCAGGGAGTTTTCAAGCGCAGGGGAATGTGTTCTTGACGGGCACGGAGGCGATGGTGCTGGGGAGGGTGGCCGCGATTGCGGGCGCTGCGCTGCTCTTGCTGGTGGTGCGGTGGCTGTACAAGGTTGTGCGGAAGCGCGACGGCATGGGCCTGGGGGATGTGAAACTGCTGGCGATGATCGCCGCATTTCTCGGCTTCGGGGAATCGTTGCTCGCACTGTTTGCCGGGGTGATAGCTGCCAGCGTTTACGGCGTTGCCCTATTGGTCCGCAGAAAGGCCGGCGGCGCAACGAAGCTCCCGCTGGGCAGCTTTATCTGTGTGGGAGGGCTGTTCGCAGCGCTGTTCGGCCAGCGGATTGTGGAATGGTATTTGGGACTGCTGCGGTAGGAATCGAAGAGCGAATCACAGAGAGCACAGAGAAAAAAGAGCGAGCACAGAGAGGTTCGGTGGGGGCATGGCTGACGCAAATACAGAGATTCTGACCGTGCGGGTCAGAATGACGAACGCTGGGGTGGGTGAGTAGACGTTCGGTGATGGGCGATGGCGGTCACTTCAGACGTGTACAAATGGGCGGTTTGCTTGACACTTGACCGCCCCACTTCTAGAGTCAAAGATGCGGCATGACGAGCTATCCCTACATCTGGAATTACCTCCCACTGGGGCTGCAGATACTTGCCGCGCTCGGCCTCGCCGCAGGCATGGTTGGCGCGTCCTTCTTCGTCGGCAAGCACAAGAACTCCCGCACCAAGCTGGGCGCCTACGAGTGCGGCATGGACCCGGTAGGCGACGCGCGCGGCCGCTTCTCCGTCCGCTTCTACATGGTCGCCATGCTGTTCATCCTGTTCGATGTGGAAGCCGTCTTCATGCTTCCCTGGGCGGTCATCTTTCGCCGCCTGCCGGGGATTGTCGCTGGGCACAATCCAATTACCGCTGCGAACAAGTGGTTCGGCTTCTGGGAGATGCTGGTCTACCTCGGCTTCGTCGCCGTAGGACTCTTTTATGTGTGGAAGAAGGGCATCCTGACCTGGGCCGAAGACAAGGGAGAC